>Ga0255752_10000893_pt1 | contig 36180 bp, 37 predicted proteins | sample 011ome_25_FD_179952 | JGI IMG/M metagenome (GOLD analysis project Ga0255752, IMG submission 179952) | Coastal salt marsh microbial communities from the Groves Creek Marsh, Skidaway Island, Georgia - 011512CT metaG (version 2) | ecosystem: Environmental > Aquatic > Marine > Intertidal zone >... | reverse complement strand
TTTTTTCATTCAGCCGGTTTACTCGGCTGATTTTGTATCAATTAAGATAAATAAAGCGATTTTATATGAAGGGCCATCCGACGCAACGGATAAGGAGTTTATTATCACAGAGGGTTACCCTTTAATGGTAATGGTTCGCCTGAAAGATTGGTTAAAGGTAAAAGACCACGAGGGTAAAATTAGTTGGATTAATGCGAATGATACTGATAAACAACGCACAGTTATGACCTTAAAAAAAAATGTGAATCTCTTTTATAAGCCAACAACAAATAGCGTGCACCTAGCCACTATTGACGAATTTGTGACATTGAAACTCCTTTCGACTTACGATACCAATGGTTGGGTTGAGGTAAAGACAATCACTGGATATATTGAAGGTTATATTCGCAAAGAAGATGTTTGGGGATTTTAAATTTTGAAGTTAACGGTACTAGGTGCTGGTGCATGGGGGACGGCTTTAGCAATACATTTGGCTCATCAGCATAAAGTTACGCTTTGGGCGAGAGATGCTGGCCATGTTTCAGGTATGAAAAAAGCCCGATCTAATCCTTTGTATCTTGGTGACTTTCTTTTTCCAAATCAACTTTCAATTGAAGATAACCTTCAAGCGGCACTTTCAAATACAGATTTAATTCTATCTGTTGTGCCAACCTCAGGTTTTAGAGAGATTTTACAACATGTTAGTAAATTTTCTTCTGCACCAATTATTTGGGCAAATAAAGGTTTAGAAAATGTCACATCAAAACTTCCGCATGAAATTTCTCAAGATGTCCTAGGTAAAACGAAGGCATCTAAGAATGTGGGGGTATTATCTGGACCCAGTTTTGCTGCAGAACTTGTGAGGGAGCTTCCCACCGCTGTAACCTGTGCCTCAGAGAATATTGAATTAGCAAAATTTGTTGCAGAAACTTTTCACCATGGAAATATGCGGGTCTATATGAGTACGGATGTAGTTGGGGTATCTGTAGGAGGTGCATTAAAAAATGTAATTGCCATTGCTTCGGGGATATCCGACGGTATGGGCTTTGGTAATAATGCTCGAGCAGCATTGATTACAAGGGGTTTAGCTGAAATATCTCGTTTTGGCATGGCGTTGGGCGCCTCTGGTGACACCTTCAGTGGACTTGCTGGCGCAGGAGACCTAGTGCTGACTTGTACGGGGGAATATTCACGTAACCGTGAAGTGGGAATAAGGCTTGCTAAAGGAAAAAAATTAGAGGAAGTTTTGGCTGGACTGGGCCATGTAGCTGAGGGGGTAAATACAGCAATTGAAGTTAACAAGCGAAGCAAAGTATTATCTGTTGATATGCCAATCACCAGTGAGGTATGCCATGTGTTACATGATGCTAAATCTCCCAAAGAGGCGGTGCTAGATTTACTAGGAAGATCTTTAAAGACGGAGTAGCAACTCTTATTTTCCACTCACAAAATCAAGTTGGCGCCATGCTTCATAGAGCACAACTGCAACGCTATTTGAAAGGTTTAAAGAGCGACTATTTTCAATCATTGGAACGCGAATTTGCGCATAAGTCTGATCATGCTGCCTTATCCAAGCAGGCAAACCTCGAGTTTCTGGCCCAAATAAAAAATAGTCATCATCATTATATTGAATATCATGGTAAAGGGCCTTTGTTTTTGTTGTCACAGCAAAGATTCTCCTCTTGGATTCTTTTGTCAAAAATGCCTCATAATTATCGTAGATATTGATTTTGGCTAGATCGTGATAATCTAATCCTGAACGACGAACTTGTTTCTCATTTAGCTCGAAACCGAGCGGTCTAATTAAGTGTAATTTTGCGCCAGAGTTAGCACACAGCCGAATGATGTTGCCAGTATTCGGGGGAATTTCAGGTTCATACAAGACAATATTAAACATTTGATTAAAATTTATACAATTGTTAATTAAATAATGTAAAATTACTTAACATTTATTAATTTTAATGTAAATCAATAGGTTAGGGTAAAAAATGAATAAAGCAAACAATCAATTTATACAAAAAAAGGTTGAATTCATCAATAAAACATCTAATTCCCAGTCTACACTAAACGAGAAGTGGGCAAAAGAATCGATTACAGAACTTTTTGATTTACCTTTTAATGATTTAATTTTTAAAGCCCATGCTTTGCATATTGAAAATTTTGAACCCAATACAGTTCAGTTAAGTACGTTATTGTCGATCAAAACTGGAGGGTGTTCTGAGGATTGTGGCTACTGCCCTCAATCAGCCCGTTTTTCTACTAGTGTTGATAATGAACCCTTAATGCAGCTGGAAGAGGTTATCTCTGCAGCTCAAGCAGCAAAAGCTGCAGGCGCGACCCGTTTTTGTATGGGGGCAGCTTGGCGCAGCCCTAAAGAAAAAGATTTAAAACATGTGACAGAGATGATTTCTGCAGTTAAATCACTTGGCCTAGAGTCCTGCGCTACGTTGGGTATGTTAAAAGAAGGCCAAGCCGAGCAATTAAAAGCTGCTGGATTGGACTACTATAATCATAACCTTGATACGGCACCTGAAATCTATGGTGACATAATTTCAACAAGAACTTATCAAGACCGACTGGATACACTTGCGCGGGTAAGAGATGCGGAGATTCATGTTTGTTGTGGAGGAATAGTTGGCCTAGGAGAAACGAGAGAGGGTCGTGTGGGATTAATTCATCAGCTTGCAAATATGGATAAACCTCCGGAAAGTGTTCCTATAAATTTACTTACTCAGGTGGAAGGCACGCCGTTAATGGGAACAGAAGGTCTAGATCACTTTGAATTTGTTAGGACTATTGCTGTTGCTAGAATTACCATGCCCAATAGTTACGTACGTTTATCAGCAGGCCGTGAAATGATGGATGACGGGATACAAGCGCTGGCTTTTTTTTCAGGTGCAAATTCTATTTTTTATGGCGAGGAGCTATTAACTACTGAAAACCCAAGCACGATAAAAGATCAAGAGTTATTCAGACGATTAGACTTAAAGACAAATTAAGAGCATATGTATGAATCACTTAATATTGAATTAGAACAATTAAAAGAAAATAATCTATATAGAGAATTAAAAAAAATTGACCGAAGAGATGGGCCAAGAATAAAAGTAAATGATCAATGGTTAATTGATTTTTCTTCAAATGATTACCTTGGATTGACACAAAATAAATTAATTAGCCACTCCATTGCCCAAGGGTTAGATCAATATGGCAATGGTGCAGGAGCCTCACATTTAATTTCTGGCCATTATTCCGTACATGATGAGTTAGAAAATTTATCCGCAAAAAATACAAAGATGGAAAAGAGTTTATTTTTTGCATCAGGCTATATAGCAAATTTATCATTCATGACTTCTGTCATAAAGAAAGAGCATTATGTCTTTATGGACAGATTGAATCATGCTTCTTTAAATCAAGGTGTTTTTTTTAGCCAGGCAAAATTTTCACGTTTTAATCACTTGGATTATGATCATTTGGAACTTTTATTAAGTAAGAAAAAGCAATTAACAAAATGGATTATAACGGATGGTGTATTTAGCATGGACGGGGATATAGCTAATATTCCTAAATTAGTTCAACTTTGTCAAAAATATAATGCCTATCTTTATATTGATGATGCGCATGGCTATGGTGTTTTAGGAAAAACGGGGCAAGGAATATTAGAGTTTTTTTCTGATAAAAAAATGATAAATACAAAAGACTTAAAAAGAATTATTTATTTAAATACGTTAGGAAAATCAGCAGGGGTTTCAGGGGCGTTAATGAATGCAAAAAAAGAAATTATTGATTATATAACCCAAAAAGCAAAACCATATATATATTCCACAGCAACCAGCCCAGCTCTAGCACAAGGAATCATTACCTCAATGCAATTAGTAAAAGAAAGCCATCAATTACGTCAGAATCTAGCATTATTAATTCATTTATTTCGTACAACACTAAAAATTAAAGACCAATTATTGGAATCAATAACTCCAATCCAACCTATTGTGTTGAATTCAGAAAAAAAAGCATTATTTGCATCATTAGAGTTAAAAAAGGCCGGTTTCTTTGTTCCAGCAATAAGGCCGCCAACAGTTGAAAAAAATTCATCGCGACTCAGGGTTTCGATATCAGCTAATCATACGCAAGATAATATCAAGGCATTGGTAACCATATTGAATCAAGTTTTAGCATAAATGAAAACTGAAGTCTTTGGCAAAGGAAAGCCGCTTGTATTGATTCATGGTTGGGGTATGTCATCGAGAGTATGGATGGATATAGCTGAAAGATTATCTAGAAAAAATAAAATATATTTAATCGATTTGCCAGGTATGGGGAGCAGTAAGATGATTTACCCGTATTCAATTGAAAAAATCCTAGAAGAAATTAACGCAATAGCAGAAGAGCAAATTTCAATTATGGGGTGGTCGTTGGGTGGACAGCTTGCTATTGAGTATCAAAATAAATATAGAAAAAAAGTTAAGCAGCTAATTTTAGTTTCAACAACCCCATGTTTTGTTAATAATAATAATTGGAATTATGGTGTGGAGAGGAAAGTTTTTGATAATTTTTCATCAAGTGTTTTACATGATTGGAATAGCGCCATGAGAAAATTTTTTAACTTACAACTCATCGGGGCAAAGGATAGAAAAAATATTTTGGCAAAATTAGAAAATTATTTTTTAAATAAAAAAAGCCCTTCAATTGAAGCATTAGGAAAAGGGTTAAGGTTTCTCATTGATAATGATTATAGAGATAAATTAAAGAGAATTAAAATACCAGTATTAATTCTTTCAGGAAATAAAGATAAATTAATTCCTCTAAAAGCTTCAGAATTTCTTAATGAGAATATACTTAATTCACGTTTAAAAATAATAGATGGCGCTACACATATTCCATTCATGAGTCATCAAGAAATATTTATTCAACATGTCTCTGAGTTTATGCAAATTAATGATAAATAAAAATTTAAAGAGAAAAATTTTTGATCGCGCAGCAAGTACCTATGATGCTCACGCTGTATTACAAAACCAAATTATTGATAATTTATTTGAGCGATTAGATTTAATAAAAATAACGCCAACGTTTGCTTTAGAACTTGGTTGCGGAACAGGACGAACAACCCCACTATTGCAGAAAAAATTTAATAATTTAAATTTGTTTAATTATGATATTTCGGAAGGAATGCTAGAGTTTGCAAAAAGTAAAAATTCATTGGGTCTATTTTCGCTGATAAGTAGTAAGAAAAATTATTATATATGCGGAGACATTGATTATCTTCCATTCAAAGAGGAGGTGTTTGATTTAATCTGGAGCAGCAGCACACTGCAATGGAGTAATAATTTTGATAAATCTTTAAGTCAAGTTTTGAATCTTTTGAAACCGGGAGGGTTATTTATTTTTAGTACTTACGGCCCTAACACATTAATGGAATTAGGATCTATTACAGAGGAAATATTTCAGCGTTCAACGTTAAATTATTTTTATGATGTACACGACATTGGAGATTTATTAATAAATTTAGGCTTTAAAGATCCAGTATTGGATGTAGAAAATTTTACCTTAACGTATGAAGATCCTAAAAATCTATTGATCGATTTAAAAAAAATTGGTGCGACCTCAGGCCCAGAAATAAAAGATTCGATTTTTTTGGGAAAATCATTCATACAAAAATACAAAGAGGGCTATGAAAAATTTAAAGAAAATAATCTTTACCCCGCAACTTACGAGGTAATTTATGGGCATGCATGGAAAAGTATTATGACTGAGGGGCAGCACCCAATTAAATTTAAATAATAAGTATTATGAGCTTTCAATTTTTCATTACAGGTACTGATACAAACATTGGTAAAACTTATGTGTGCTGCGCTCTATTAGATTACTTTTCCAATTTAAACTACAAAATAATTGGAGCTAAACCAATCTCAGCAGGCAATGATCTCTTAGATCATATTTATGTAAATCAAGATGTTTATCAAATTAAAAAATTATCAAATGTGGAAGTTAATTACAGCGAAATTAATTATTACGCTTTTGATCAACCTATTGCGCCGCATATTGCGGCAAAAAAAAATAATATAACGATTGATTTTGATATTATAAAAAATAATTTATCAAAGCTGGAAAAAAAAGCAGACATTATTCTAATTGAAGGAGCAGGGGGCTACCATGTTCCTCTTGATAATAAGCGAACCATAGCTGACTTAATTACTTATCTGAATATTCCTATTATTTTTGTCGCAGGGATTAAATTAGGATGTTTAAACCATACAATATTAAGCATTGAAGCAATTAAAAGAAGAAAGCAAAAAATATTTGGTTGGGTAGCTAATATTGTTGAGCATGACATGCCACACGTTAATGAGAATATTGAGTATTTGAATAAGATATTTGATGCTCCATGCTTAGCAATCCTTCCATACGCTGAAAATAGCAATAATGATAAAATAAAAAATTATTTTTCTTGCCCCTCTCTTAAGTAAAGTTTGTGAATTTTTATATAATTAATGACTTTGCTAGTTGTCAATTCTTTGATATTTTTACCTTCACCAATTTCTTTTCTAATCTCTTGCGAAGAAATATTTATGGGCTTCAAATTAAGGAAAAAAATATAACCATTAAGTTTTGATTCTAATTGCTCTGTATTTTTTACAATATATTGATCAATAAATATCTTCAATTTGTTGCTCATTTTATTTTCATATACACCATTTTTTTTTCGATTAATAACTATAAGGTGACAGCACTTCATTATTTCTTCATAGTTATGCCAATATTCAAACTCATTAAATGCATCTTCACCAAGAATTAGAAATAAACGATTATTATTTTTTGACTTAAGATACTTTAAAGTATCAATGCTATAAGATAGCTTATTTTTTTCTGCAGACTCAATTTCAAAATCATTAATTTCAAATTTTTTTGATGGGAAAGCTTTTTTTAGCATCTCGAGCCGATGTTTTGAGACAGTAAGATTTTTATTAAATACCGACTTCCCCGTAGGCATAATGATTACTTTTTTAAGGTTAAATTTTTCAAGGCATTCATTTGCTATCTGGATGTGCCCATAGTGGACTGGATCAAAAGCACCACCAAAAAGACCAATATTAATTATCGCCATGGGTTATTTTCGAATTTGGCCATTACCTATAACAATATATTTCTCAGATGTAAGCCCTTCTAAGCCTACTGGACCGCGGGCATGAAATTTATCCGTTGATATACCGATTTCAGCACCCAGGCCATACTCAAAACCATCAGCAAAACGCGTTGAAGCATTAACCATGACACTTGAGGAATCAATTTCACGTAGAAATCGCATGGAATTTTCATAATTATTAGTAATAATGGCTTCGGTATGAGCTGAGGAATAATAATTAATATGATTGATAGCTTCATCGAGAGAAGTTACCACTTTACAAGAAAGAATAGGACCAAGGTACTCTTCATAAAAATCATCTTCTGAGGCTATTGTTGCATCCTTTACAATTTTTAATGTTTCCTGACAGCCTCTTAGTTCAACTTTTTTCTTTTTAAGAACGTCATGTAATTTTTTAAGGAAATTATCCGCAATAGTGTTATGTACCACGAGAGATTCTAGTGTATTACAAGTTCCGAAGCGCTGTGTCTTTGCGTTATCAACAATCTCTATTGCTTTATTTAGATCGGCTTCTGCATCAACATATATATGACAGTTTCCATCAAGATGTTTGATCACTGGGATTGTGGCTTCATCTGAAATCCTTTTTATTAATTCTTTACCCCCTCTTGGAATAATGACATCTACATAATCGCGCATGGTAATTAATTCACCAACAGCAGCACGGTCAGTGTTGTCTATAATTTGAACTGCATGTTCAGACAAATCGACCGTGATTAAGGCTTGTTTAATCAATGTTGCTAAAAAATTATTGGAATTGATTGATTCAGATCCACCTCGTAATATAATTGCATTTCCAGATTTGATTGCGAGACCTGCAGCGTCAATAGTCACATTGGGTCTTGACTCATAAATCATTCCGATTACTCCAAGTGGTACTCGCATTTTTCCGACCTGAATGCCGGAAGGCCTAGGCTTAAGGCTTGAAATGCTCCCAATAGGATCTTCAAGGTTTGCAATTTGTATTAAGCCCTCTGTCATTGCTAAAATATTTTTTTTATTGAGTGTGAGTCGATCTATAAATGCATTATCTAGACTATTTTTTTTTGCCTCATTAAGGTCTAAAAGATTGGCTTTGACAATATCTTCAGTATGTTTCACAAGCAATTCTGACAGACGATATAGGAATCTATTTTTTTTATCCGTTGAAGCTGCAGTTAATTGATTACTGGCTTTTTTAGCGTTCTTGCCCAAATCATTCATATAGCTTTTAATATTCATATTTTCTAGCCTTTTTTCGGTATATGATTCGACACAATCCTAAGATAAATTTTTCTAACTCATTCCATGCGTCACCAAATTTGATACCTTTTGATATTAGATCAATTTCAGTAATTCTTAACAAACACGCTTCGATTTGCTTAACAGATAAATATTTATATAAATTTTTAGAATTCTCTTGGGATTGCCCATAAACTCGATAATCCTCTAATTTTTTTGCGGAAATATCAACTGCATCCAGTTTCATTTTGATAATTGGTTTAAAAAACCATGATAATAATCCATTTAACATAATTGGATCATAGTTATCTTCTCTTAACGAACCGAGTATTTTTTTTGTTTCCTGTATTTTTCCCGCAATACATTGATCTAACAGAACAAACCCATCATATTTTGCATTGCCTGATATCATTTCAGCAATCTCTTTTAAACCAATTTTTTTCCCCCCATAAATTAAGTTTAATCTTTTTAGTTCATTTTCTGCAAAAGTAAAGTTGCCATCAATTAGGGTGATAAACAAATCAAGTGCCTTGCTGTCAAAACTAATGTTATTCAATTTGGCTCTTGCTTGAATGGCATTTTTAAATTGATAGGGCGCTGGTTGTAATGCAAAGACGTCATATGACAAATCTCTTATTTCATTGTAAAACTTAGAATTTTTGAAGGCTTTTATATCATCTTTATCATAATGAAACAGAATGATGTCGTCATTTGTATTTTTTGTTAATTCGATAATTAGATCTTTTGCTTCCCTTGCGTAATTTAGGTTTGATGTAGAAAAGATATAAATTGATTTATGAGAAAATAGTGAAGTATTTTTTGTGTCAGATTTAATGTGAGTATAGTCTGTATTTTTTTCTAATTTAAATTTTTTAATTTCGACTTCTTGCAATTTTCTTTGTAAATGAATTTGATTATAAATATCGTTCACAATTACCGCCTCTTGGCCCACGAGGGTTAGGAGCTTTTTATTTTTATTGTTTAGCTCTTCAATGATATTCATTTATGTTTATTAGTTAGAAATCATAATTTGGCTTACCATTGATCTGACAATCTCATCTCGCATACCATTAATAAGATTTTTTTCTTCCAATTCTTTGGCCACACGATCATCATCATCGTAAGTAAAGTCTCGAGATAGACGAATCGAGATCTGCTGACTCCATTCAGTAGTGGGTGATTTAAAACGATACTTAACTTCGTAATCTAGTTCGTACTCTTGAACAGATCCCGAACCACTTAACGATAAAATTCTTTTATTAAGTGTATCAGCTATAATTTCCACAATTTTTTCAGGGTTCTCATAATTTATCTCTATCCCTGATTGCTTAAATCTTTTTTTTAGGTGCTTTGATAAGCCTTCCGAACCTCCATTTATCGATATTGATTTAAAATTTGCATCAATGGAGCCTCGTAATTGAAAACCACAAGCGATGATAAAAATAGACAGAAAAGCAATAAAAATTCTTTGTAAATAGATTTGCATAATTAACTCACGACAAAATTTAATAATTTTTCTTTCACATAAATTACTTTTTTAATTGACAAGCCATTACCTATAAATTTTTTTACTGCATCAATGGTTTGCGCTTGTTTTTTTATTGTCTCCTCGTCCATATCGCTTGATATTAGCATATCTGATCGTAGTTTTCCGTTAACTTGAATTACAATTTTAATTTGATCCTGTATTAATGCCTTGGGATCAAATTTTGGCCAGGATTGGGCTTCAATTTTAGAGTCAATATTGACATGAGCCCATAAACCCTTAGTGACGTGAGGTATAAAAGGGCTAAGCATTATTAAAACTGTCTCAATTAATTCTTTTTTAATTATTTTGTTAAGTTTAAAGTTACTTTCTATTTTTTGCATAAAATTAATTAACTCCATTACAGCTGAAATAGCAGTATTAAAGCTTGTTCTTCGCTCCAAATCATCCGTTACTTTTTTAATAGTGAAGTGAAGTTTATAGTTAAGTTCTTTTTCTATTTTTTCATTAGTTACATTACTTGCACTTTCGTTAGGTGCTGAATGCAAATAATCAAAAACTAGACGCCAAATTTTTTTAATAAAGCGATGTGCCCCATCAATACCCTCGTCTGACCATTCAAGACTTTGCTCAGCAGGGGCTGCAAACATAATAAATAATCTTGCGGTATCGGCTCCATAGTTATCAATTAGCTCTTGCGGGTCTACAGTATTGCCCTTTGATTTTGACATCTTGGACCCATCTTTAAGTACCATGCCTTGTGTTAGTAATTTTTTAAATGGTTCTTTATCATAAGTTAGACCCAGGTCGAAGAGAACACGATTAAAAAATCGAGAGTAAAGCAGATGCAGAATGGCATGTTCGATTCCGCCGATATAGTAATCCACCGGTAGCCAATATTTAACTCTTGAATCAAGCATACTTTTATCATTGTCATAGGACGCGTAGCGAGCAAAATACCATGAGGATTCAAAAAAAGTATCTAACGTATCTGTCTCTCTTTTCGCTTTAGCGCCGCAGTTAGGACAATTGCACCGATAAAAGCTTTCCATTTTTTTTAGAGGTGAGCCTGAGCTATCAATCGAAATATTTTCAGGTAATTTGATAGGTAGATCCTCCTCTTTAGCAGGCACATCCCCACATTTTTCACATTGAATCATTGGAATAGGACAGCCCCAAAAACGTTGTCTTGAAACACCCCAGTCACGCAATCTAAAATTAACTTTTCTTTTACCTTTTTTTATATTCTCAAGTTTTTTTGTAATCAACTCTTTTGCGGCAATGCTTAGTTTTCCATCAAATTCTCCCGAATCAATAAGCTCTCCTTCCCCTACGAAAGCCTCTTTTTTTAAATCTCCACCTTTTATGACCTGCTTTATGGGTAAATTATATTTTTTTGCAAATTGGTAATCGCGTTCGTCATGTGCGGGAACAGCCATAACCGCACCATCTCCGTAACTTATGAGAACATAGTTTGCAATCCAGATCGGAATTAACTTTTTTGTAATTGGATGCTTAGCATATAAACCAGAAAAAATACCCTCTTTTTCCTTTGTGGCAAATTCCTCCTCTGATACTCCCGCTTGATTACATTTTTCTACAAAAGTTTTTATGTCTTGTTTTGATTCACTCAATTTGTGACAAATTAGATGCTCTGGCGCTATTGCAAGGTAGGTCACCCCCATTAACGTATCCGGCCTTGTAGTAAAAATATTAATTAGTTCATTTGAGCCTTCCAATTCAAAATTAATTTCGCACCCTTGGCTTTTGCCAATCCAATTTCTTTGCATTGTTTTAACTTGCTCTGGCCAATCATTAAGGTCGTCAAGACCGCTTAACAAATCATCTGCGTAATCTGTAATTTTCATAAAATACTGGGGGATCTCTTTTTTTTCTACAGTAGCCCCAGAGCGCCATCCTTTACCATCAATCACTTGTTCATTTGCTAAAACAGTCTTGTCAACTGGGTCCCAATTAACTGTAGATGTCTTTTTGTAAATTAATCCTTTTTCATATAATTTGATAAACAGCCATTGTTCCCAACGATAATAACTAGGATCACAAGTTGCAAATTCACGCTTCCAATCAATACCCAAACCTAATTGTTTCAGTTGGTTTCGCATGTGATCTATATTAGAAAAAGTCCATTTATCCGGAGCTGTCTTGTTTTGAATAGCAGCGTTTTCTGCTGGGAGACCAAATGCATCCCACCCCATAGGTTGCATTACATTAAAGCCGTTAAATTTTTTAAAACGACTTATAACATCACCAATTACATAATTACGAACATGACCCATATGTAATTTGCCGCTGGGATAAGGAAACATGGAGAGAACATAAAATTTGTTTGGAGCAATTTCAGAGGAAGAAAAAGTCTTGGACGCTTCCCAATCTTGCTGCGCTTTTTTTTCTATCTCTTTAAAGTTGTAATTTTCTTGCATCATTGAGTTAATTTTTTTTGGATAGACGAGCTAATATTTTCTGGTTTATCTTGACCATTAACTTTGATATAAATTGGTTTATTAGTACCAATAAAATTTTTGTAGAAATCAACTAGAGGCTCAGTTTGATTGTGATATGTTGTAAGCCTTTTTAAAATAGTATCTTTTTGGTCATCATCTCGAATAATAAGAGGCTCACCCGTAACATCATCAAGATTATGAATTTTAGGTGGATTATGAGAGATATGATAAATGCGCCCCGAGGCTGGATGAATTCTTCTACCCCCCAATCTATTAACAATTTCACTATCAGGGACATCAATTTCGATAACAAAGTCAATCTTTATGTTAGCCGTAATCATTGCGTCTGCTTGCGGAATTGTGCGTGGAAATCCATCAAAGAGAAAGCCATTTTTGCAATCTTCTTCTTTTATGCGTAACTTAACTAAATCAATAATTAAAGAATCTGGAACCAGTTGCCCACTATCCATAAATTCTTTTGCTTTGATACCCAAATCATTTCCTTTATTAACGGCAGCTCTAAGCATGTCACCTGTTGAAATTTGTGGTATTTGAAATTGTTTTTTAAGAAAATTTGCTTGTGTCCCTTTACCTGCACCGGGCGCACCAAGGAGAATAATATTCATTTTATACGCTTTCTAAAAGTGATTAATTATATCAGCTTCAAATCTTAATTTTTCGCTTATCCATATAATTTTCAATTCTTACAAAATCATCTACCCCGAGGGTTTCTGGTCTATTTTGAGGATTAATATTTAATATTTTAAAATCAGCCTCACTTAAAACTTCCCGAAAATTATTTTTAATTGTTTTTCTTTTTTGTCCAAAAGCCAATTTTGTGATTTTTTCAAAATTAACGAAATTTAATATTTTTTCTTTAAATTCTTTTTTTGGAATAAGCTCTACAATACTGGAATTTATTTTGGGTGGAGGGTTGAACGAATTAGGTGCTACATCAAATAATTTCTCAACATCATAAAAGTATTGAATGATGATTGAAAGGCGTCCATAAATTTTGTTTCCAGGCGGACTGGAAATTCTTTCTGCTACTTCTTTTTGAAGCATAAAATAAATTTTCTTATTTTTCTTATTAATATTACAAATTTTTATGAGAATCTCGGAGGAGATGTAATATGGCAGATTTCCTATTATCTTATTAAAATTTTCAAAGAAGTTATCTTGAATTTTAAGAATATCGTTTGTATGAATATTTATTTTTTTTGAGTATTTACTGTTATTAAGAAAAGTAACCATATCAGGGTCAATTTCAATTACATCTATTTTTTTTATTTTATCTAAAATGGGAAAAGTTATTGACCCGAGCCCAGGGCCAATTTCGAGTATTGTATCCTCATCTTGAGGGTTAATAAGGTCAACTATATTTTTAGTTACAGTAGAATCAATTAAGAAATTCTGCCCATATTTCTTTTTTGCTTTAATCATTAGGAAAGCGCGATTGCCATTTCAATTGCTTCGAAAAAACTTGATGGGTCTACCATGTTGGTACCTGCAATACTGAAAGCGGTCCCATGATCAACCGATGTCCTTACAAATGGTAAGCCCAGGGTAATATTAACTCCTTTACCGAACGATAATGCTTTAAATGGAGCCAAACCTTGATCATGATACATAGCTAAGAAGGCATCACACATCCCAATATTTTTTTTAGTGAAAGCTGTATCTGCAGGTAATGGGCCAATTAAATTAAAATCTTTGGAGTTTAGTTTTTTAATTACAGGGATGATAATTTTTTTTTCTTCATTACCAAATTCTCCATCCTCTCCTGAATGGGGGTTTAATCCAGTAACTATAATTTTTGGTTTTTTGATTTTAAATTTATTTTTAAGATCATTATTTAAAGTTTCTATGACGTCACTTATTTTTTTACGTGTTATTAAAAGTGGTACCGCTTTTAAGGAGACATGAGTAGTAACCAATGCAACTTTGAGTTTATTAGACGCCAACATCATTACTTCTTTACCAGTCCGATGGGCTAGTCCAGATATGTATTCTGTATGACCCTTAAATTTCGGTAGTTTTGCAGAAAGCATTTTTTTTGAAATTGGTAGGGTTACCATTGCATCAAAATTATTATTCAAAAGTTCATTAACTATAAAATTTATTTGTTTAAATTGTGCAAAAGAATTTACTTTATTTGGCTTACCTGGGATAACAGAACAGGGGTAAGATGTATCTATAATTGTAAGTGGGGGGTTATTTGTAATATCTGAGTCAAATAATGATAGGCTTATTTTCTTGTTCAATAACTTTGCTCGGTCATATATTGTTTTTTTATTACCAACAATAACTATTGAAGCAGAAAATTTTTGTTCAGATAAGAGGACACATAAATCTGGGCCAATACCAGCTGGATCACCCATGCTTATAAGTATTTTTTTAACCGTTTTCATTGTGAAATTATTCTTCTAGTATTTTAATTTGAGTATTATCTTTTAGTGAAAGAACCCAATCTCTAAATCTTATTTCAGTTTTTTTTCTCTTAAGCTCCAATAAGGTAGATTGTCTGCTAATATCGTCAGAAATATCAGAATTCTGATGAGCATAAATTTTTATAAGGTGCCAACCAATATCAGTCTCAAATGGACCAATTAATTTTTCTTGCGGATATTTTTTAAATTCTTGTTTGAATTTTAATGGCAATGAACTTTCATTAATCCATTCCAGTTGATTAATTTTTGTTTTTATCTGTTCTTCTGAATATTTAATGTATGCATCTTCAAATGACAGCCCATCAAAAATTAAATTTTTTATATTATTTATTTTTGTTTCAAGATCGTCATTTGAACTTAGTTCATTCCTTTTTAAAAGTAATTGCTGAAATTTATATTGTAAGGAATAAATTTTTTCTTTTTCTCCACCCCTTTTTGATTTTAAATAAAGAAAATGTATTCCATTATCTGATTTGATAGGGTTTGTGGTATTTCCAACATTCAATTTTTTTACATGCTCAACAAATATACTTGGTAATTCACTCAATTTTTTCCACCCCATATTTCCTCCATTTTGCGCGAAAGGGCCATCCGAATATTTTTTTGCTACCAAGGAAAAAGACTTATTTTGAAACTCATTTATTACAAGTTTTATCTTTTCATTATTTTCATCATTTATTTTAGATACAAGGATATGTTGTAATTCATACTCTATAGAATCATTAAAGTTCTTTTCATTGAGAGCAGCATCAATTTCATATTTTGATATATTTACGTAGGGCATAATTTGGTTATCTTTTATATTTTTAATTGTTAATGAATACAAAATTTCGTCTTTAAATTCTTCGTAGGTTATATTATCTTCGATCAATTGTTTTTTTAAGATATCGGATGTTATTTGATTATTTTTTATAATACTTTCAATTGTAAATTCTATCTGATCATTTGTAGGTAAGATATTAACGTTATCTGCATACTGTATTAACATTTTTTTTGTTATTAGTTCGTCTAGAATAATTTTTTTATCTTTGGTTGGATTTTTTTTTATTAGCTTTTCATATTCTTGAAAAGTTATCACCTCTTTTTCAACAATAGCTATAACTTTGTCTATAAATTGGTATGAAGTTTTATCTTCTGCCGAGAAAATTTGAAAATTTATTAGAGTTAGAAATAAAAAAAGATAAGCAATCTTCATAAATTATTTAAGGTATTTAGCTCTATAGTTATCTGGTAAATCTCTTGAAAGGTAAGCCCCTGGCACATTTCGATTAAGAGCCTCTTTCAATGCTCCTGAACCACCAGTTTCAATAGCTCCTAGCCCCCCAAGTTCTAACATAAAGAAGATAGTGTAATTATCTTTATCATTCGTTGCTAATGGAATTCGATTAAATAAAATACTTGAAGTCCAGCAACCAGCATCATAATTTAGGCCAGCTAAACTTTCAATTTCTTCATGGCCCTCTAGATCATATTGATATCTCGCAACAGAAGACCAACCGGACCCCAAGGGCCACTGACCTGAAATATTGGCTTGTTTTATATCTGATGAACTATTTGGGTCATTAATAAATCTGTAACTTAAATCAATAAACTTTCCTGTATCAGGATTATATCTTGATGAAAAAGCAAGTCGGTTAGTTTTTTCTTCATCAAGGTTGTATTGATGCTCAGCACGTAATTTTAGAGATTTGGTAATAGATGATGAGGCAGCAAGAAATAAATCGGATGTGTCACTTTGGTAATCTGAGTTTGAAAATTGGCTTTCAGTTAGAACACTTCTATCATCCAAATAGAATCTTTGAGCAATAGTACCGCTAAATTTTTCAAGTCCCTCATTATTAATAATTCTCGTAGTTGCACCAAAAGTTATTTGGTGTGAATCCATTACTCTGTCACCACCAACAAATTGATTTTCAGAGAAGATAGAGTTTTGATTTAAGTCTACTAAAGCTGTATCAAACATAGGAAGCATAGATTGATCCTCATATGATGTCACGGAATAAAAGATTCTAGGTTCGAATGTCTGTGAGTACTTGTTCCCACTTAAATCAAAATATCTGTCAAAGTACAAACCACTATCAATTGAAAAAGTTGGAATGAATAAATCTTTTTTCGAGGCTGCTGAATTATTATCAAGATTGTAATGCTTAATATCAGCTGAAATTTTGGGCTTTATGTAGCCAAAGCTTGCTTCAAAAGGAATAGCAACGGATGGCTTTGAGGTAACTCTCGTGCCTTCAGGGCTGCTACCACTAAAATCACTATTTCTTTTAAATTCTGTTAACTCAAAAGTTAAATTTGTCTCTAAATAATTATTCCCATAAATATCTTCAAAATCTTTATTATGCGATATTTGCAAACTAGGTAATCTTTCATAGGGTGAACTGGATGTTAAGTTATCAAATTTTTGAGTAAGTAAAGTCGCATTTAAATTATCATTATTATATTTTAGCAGGATTTCTTGCGGCAAGCTCACTTGACTAGTGAGGGAAACAAGTGAAGATAAATCAGAAAAATAGTCATCGTCAGAAACTTTTTCATATTTTACAAACCCAGTGAAACCGCTACCGAAATTATGACTATGATTTATTTTCAAAAGATATCGATCATCCCTTTCTGATTTTGCATCATCACTTGGCATATACTCAATGTAACTAGTGCCCTCGTAATCATTTTTTAAATAACGATATTCAGTAGCTAATTGAGCACCACGTTTACCAAAATAGCGGGGCGTTACTGTAGCATCTGTATCTGGCGACAGGTTAAAATAGTATGGTGTTGAGGCCTCAAAACCACTTCGAGAGGTTGATCCAATACTAGGCACTAAAAAACCAGACTTTCTTTCATCATTGAAAGAAAAATTCGCGTAGGGTGAATAGAAAACAGGAAAGTCAAAGAATTCAAGTTGTGCATCTTTTGCAATTATTCTTTGAGACTTTTGATTTATTTCAGCTTCAGAGGCTTTGATAAACCAATCATCTTGTCCTATTTCACAAGTTGTAATTGAGACATTTTCAGCTCTCTTGTTATTTTCACCCTCGAGGAAGATGATTGATGCTGTCCCTCTCAGTGAATTATTGAATTTTGTGGAACCTTCTTCCAGTTTAGTTGTGAAGCTAGCATTTGGAATAGAACCAGTCATATTCTCAATTGAATAATCAAGTTCTGTGCCTTCAATATGAGAATCACTATTATCTAACTTTACATTTCCTCTTGCATAAAGCTCTTCAGAAATTTGATCATATTCAATAAAATCTGCCTGAATAGTATTACCCGATTTTTTAAGTATGGCATTTCCACTTGCTTTTAATTTGCGATCAAGAAGATTTTCTAGAGTTTCTGCCTCTATAATGAGGTTGTCATCAATTCTTTCTTCAGCCGAAGAATTGTAAGTAATAATCAGAAAGCTGATTATTAGAAACTTAATGCATGAATTATTATTATTGTTAATCAAATTTATAATGCTTTTAAGAAAATATATTTTTGTTTTTTCATAAAAAAAACTATCATATTAATCAGATAGTTAGCAATTATAACTCAAGTATAAAAAAAGAAGATGTAATTTTGATAGTAAAGGAAAAAAATTGACAAGAGACCAAACTCTTAAAAGTTGGATTAATGAAAATTTAGAGGAAAATATTGACTATGAGCCTGCCTCGTCGGATGCAAGTTTTCGAAGGTATTTTCGATTAAATTATAATAATAGAAGTTATATCGTAATGGATGCGCCTCCTGACAAAGAGCCCTTAACATCCTATATTGATATTACTGGAATCTTACTAGAGAATAATCTTCGAGCCCCTCAAATTTATAAAATAGATAAAAAAAATGGTTTTTTATTATTAGAGGATTTTGGCAAAAAGCCTTTATTAACTGTTTTAAAAGGTAGCAATTATGATGAGTATTACAATGCAGCGATAAAAATTGTAATAGAATTACAAAAAATTAATAAAAACAATAACTTACAAGAATATTCTAAAAAGATTTTAAAGCATGAGATGGCATTATTTAATGAATGGTACCTCCTTAAAAACAAAGAAATTTTGTTATCTGAAGAGGATATGAATGGTCTTAATAAAACGTTAGAAATCATAGCTGATAGTAATATAAATCAACCCTTCTTTTTCGTTCATCGAGATTTTCATTCGCGTAATTTAATGTTGTTAAATGACAATAGATTAGGCATGCTTGATTTTCAGGACGCTCGAATAGGACCAATTACTTATGATTTGGTTTCTCTATTGAAGGATGCTTACATTGAGCTTGATGAAGAGTTTATTATTGACAAAGTTGTGCGTTATTGGGAAATGGCGTGTATGGAGGGATTGTTGCAAAAAAGCGACTTTTCGGATTTTTTTCAACAATTTGAAATAATGGGTGTGCAACGGCATTTAAAAATATTAGGAATTTTCTCTAGGCTATCTTTGCGCGATGGGAAACATAATTATTTAAATGATATTCCATTGGTCGAAAAATATTTGTTAAATGTTTGTGAGAGATATTCTGTACTAGCCCCTTTAAGAAAAATTCTAAGGCGAGCAATTCATGAGCATTAAAACTTTTATGCTCTTGGCTGCGGGTCGAGGAAATCGCATGCAGCATCTGACAAAAAGTTTGCCGAAGCCACTTTTAGATTTTCATGGAAAAGCTTTAATTGAATGGCATTTAGAGAAGCTTGCTAATTTGGGGGTTGAAGACTTAGTAATCAATGTATCTTATCTTCCTGAAAAAATAAAAGCTTTTATTGGCCATGGAAAAAAATGGCATTTAAATGTTTCTTTTTCAGAAGAAAACCCAGTTTTAGAGACTGCAGGAGGTATTAAAAACGCTTTACACTTAATTAAAACTGATCCATTTGTGGTTATTAATGCAGATATCTACACTCATTATAATTATTTAAAGTTAGTCCATTTTAATTTGCCAAAAGATAAAAAAGCCTGCTTATTCTTTGTGCCAAACCCTGAACATAACCTTAAGGGCGATTATTCAATGGATTTAAAAGGCAATGTGATAAAAAAAATTAATGGTGACTCAAAAACATTTGCTGGGATTGGTATCTATAGGAAATGTTTTTTTAATGATGTCCCTACCAATTCTTTTTATAAGCTTGCAACACTCCTTGAGAGTGAAATTGATAAAAACAATGTGTGTGGTGAAAAAATTGAGGATTTTTGGTTGGATATTGGAACACCTGAGCGACTTATGAGTCCTATTTTAAAGTAAATTAGAAAAATTATATGAAAATAGATAAAAAAACTTTTTACGCAAGAAGAAAAGAGCTGCTTGGAAAAATAGGTAATTCTGTAGCTATCTTATTTAACGCATCTGAAGTAACTAGAAATAGAGATAGCCACTATAAATTTCGATCGGATAGCTACTTTCAATACTTTTCTGGTTTTCCAGAGGCAAATTCCATTATTTTTATGCTTGGCGGCAAGGAGCAAAAATCTATTATATTTTGCCAAACAAAAGATAAAGATAAAGAGATATGGAATGGGCATATTTATGGGCCAGAGTTAGCGGCAAAAGAATTTATGTTTGATGAAGCCTATAATTTGGATCAAATCAATGAAATTGCAACTAAACTAATCGGAAAATTTCCTAAGATTTATACAGTTATTGATAATAATTTTTCTCATCAAAGTACCATTCATGCTTGGATCGATAACAATAAAAAATTAAAACGATCGGGTTACAAATCACCAGAAATGATTATTGATTTAGCATCAATCGTCGATCCCATGCGTTGTGTTAAATCAGAAAATGAAATTGCCGTCATGCAACATGCCGCTGATATTTCGTCTAAAGCTCATATTCGTGCAATGCAATACTCTAAGCCACAATTATTTGAGTATCAGGTTGAGGCTGAATTGATACATGAATTCATGATAAATGGTGCAGCTGACCCAGCTTATTTATCTATTGTAGCTGCAGGAATTAATGGGTGTACATTGCATTACATTGATAATAATTCAAAAATGAAAAACGGTGATTTATTATTAATAGATGCTGGCTGTGAGTTTGATGCTTATGCCTCTGACATCACACGAACCTTTCCCGTGAATGGAAAATTTACTCCGGTACAAAAAGACCTGTATCAATTAGTGTTAAATTCACAAAAGGCAGCTATTGCAAAAGTAAAAGCTGGTAATTCCTTTTCAGATCCACATAACGCTGCGCTAGATACCCTTATCGATGGCTTTATTCAACTTGGCTTGTGTCAAGGTACACAAGCTGAAGTCAAAGAGAATGAATCCTACAAAGAATTTTTTATGCATCGAACCAGTCATTGGCTTGGAATGGATGTGCATGATGTGGGGGATTATGTTGATGAAGATGGAAAATCAATAATATTAGAAAATAACAATGTACTTACAATAGAGCCTGGATGCTACATTCAGCCAAGCGAAAAAATCCCTAAAGAATTTTGGGGAATTGGCATAAGAATTGAGGATGATGTTCGTGTCAAAGCAAACGGTTGCGAGGTATTAAGTCACAAAGCACCAAAGGAAGTTAAAGAAATAGAAAGCCTTGTTGGCTCAATTTATGATTAAAAAAATAACTATCGTTGGTGGAGGTCCGGTAGGTCTTATCTTCGCCGCACTGCTTAACAAAAAATATCACTATGAAATATTAGATGCACCTAAAAAATCTAGTAACAATGATGAGCGTGCCTTAGCTCTCTCAAATGGCTCAAGATTAGTTTTTGAAGAGATTGGTATTTGGCGGGAGATACAAGCAAAGGTTATTCCAATCAATGAAATTCATACCAGTCAAAAAGGAAGCTTTGGACGCTCTTTATTTACTACTGAAGATACTAAAGAGGATGCATTGGGATATATTATATCCTATGCAGATTTGCTAAATGTTTTAAAAAAGAAAGTTAAAAAAGAATCTTTTTTAGAAAGTGCGACGGTTGAATATATAAATACCGAAGAACAAAAAATTTCTTTTACACACAACGAAGAAAAAAAAATTTCCTCTTTCGATTTGTTAGTATTGGCAGATGGTGGCCAATCTAAAATTGATGGTGTTGTATATAATAAATCTGAACAACAGTTGAATCACGATGCATTAGTCACAATAGTTAAAACCAATCAGCCACATAAAAATCGTGCATTTGAAAGATTTACAACATCCGGGCCCCTGGCATTATTACCTTTTAAAGATGGATGCTATTCTTTGGTATGGACCGCGCCGATGGAGAAAATTAGAGAACTCGAAAAACTGCATACGGTAGAATTTTTAAATTGCTTACAAGAGGTGTTTGGTGATCGTGTTGGTAAATTTATTGAGGTAGGAAAAAAGACATCTTTTCCGCTTATGCAATCAAAACTTGAAGAATTAAATACAAATTTCATAATCGCTATTGGAAACGCTGCTCAAATTATGCACCCAGTTGCAGGTCAAGGTTTAAATATGGGAGTGCAAGACGCTTACCACCTATTTCGCCATATAAACGATCAAGGTTTTGATGCTGCAATTAATAATTTAGATACACATATTGCTCAACGACAAAAAGAAAAAAAGAAATTATTTGCCATTACAGGCCAGCTAGCTTCTGTATTTAATGACAATATCATTGGAATAAATCGCTTTAGGGGCTTGGCTTTGCTGGCACTCAGCACTGTAGGGTTTATGAAGCGGAAATTTATTAAGAAAATGAGTTATGGTAAATAAAATAAATAAAGATATTTTGATTGCCGGTGATGGTATTGTTGCCAATTTACTTATTCATCTCCTTGGAAAGAATAATTTCAATACCTACCAAGTTAGCAAAAAAAGTAAAAAATCTTATAATCGCGTTTTTGCTATTACCCCAGCAAATTACTTATGGTTAATAACTGTTGGATTAGATCAAAAGATTCTCAGTCAAGCACACCCAATAAAAAAAATAAAATTATTTGAGGGGCATTCAAATCAATCTATACATATGGATGCTATAGAATCAAATAAAAATATCTTGGCTTATATGATACAAGAGAGTGATTTGGTTGATGCTATTTCTAAACTAAACTCAAAGGCAAAGACTATTAATGTTATTAACAATATTGAAAATAAATTTGATCAGATAAAGGTAGGCAGTGAAAAATATAAAAATTTTGACTTATGTATCTTTACAGATCAGCAAAGAAAGCAAGATCTTGAAACCAATTTTGAGTTTCATAAGAAAGAATTTAATCAAACAGCCAATACATTTAATTTAAAATTTGCAGTTGGATCAGATGATACCGCTTATCAGTTCTTCTTCGATGATAGTACATTAGCCATCTTACCTTTTTCTAAGGATGAAGTTTCTATTGTTTGGTCGTGTCAGAATAAACTCCACAAAGAGCTTCAAGAAAAATCAAGAAATGAATTTTTAGAGATATTTTTAGCAAGAACTAATTATTTATATAAACCTGTCGCCGGTATTACAAATCAAACTTCATTTCCTTTATCGATGTCGGTGAGTGATACGTTACATACAAAGCGATTTTTAATAATGGGAGATGCAGCGCATAAGATACATCCTATGGCGGGACAGGGTTTAAATTTGGGGTTAAGAGATTTGAGAGCATTTCAATTAGCTTTGAGTGAAAGGAAGTCTGACGATATTGGTTTAAATAGCTTCTTAAAAAAATACCAAAGAAAACGTTTAAGAGATATTAAAGAATTTTCATTTTTGACGAATCAACTTAATAACCTATTTTTAAACGATAATGATTACATAAAGAAATTAATTGCAAAAGGATTTGCTTTTATTGATAAAAGTAAATTTATTAAATCCATTCTTATAAATCGAGCGACATCATGAAATTTATTTTTATAATTATTTTATCTATGTTTTATTTTTTATCATCTGCTGTAGCAAATGAAGATGCCTTAAGAGAGAAGATTGAAAAGGCTTACCCAGAAATTACAATTTCGTCAGTAGTCAAAACTAAATTTAATAATTTATATGAGGTTTTAATTGGCGACCAAATTATTTACACCGATGAAAAATTTTCTTTTTTGATTATTGGGAAAGTCGTTGACCCAAATACTCGTAAAGACCTGACGCAGGCGCGTGTCGATGAGCTCACTAAAGTTGACTTTAATAGTCTACCCTTTGATCAATCCATAAAGATTGTGAAAGGCGATGGCTCAACAAAGTTAGCTGTTTTTTCTGACGTTGATTGCCCGTTCTGTAAAAAATTAGAACGTGAAGCATTAAAAGAATTAAATGATGCAACAATCTATATTTTTTTATATCCGTTGGATATTCATCCTGATGCAAAACCAAAATCAGCGAAAATTTGGTGTGCAAAAAATCGCGCAGAGGCTTGGCTTGATTTTATGCTCAATAATAAAATGGTTGAAAATGACGGTAATTGTAAAACTCCAATTACAGAAACACTTGCGCTGGGAAGATCTCTTGGAATTACGGCTACCCCGACAATTATTCTTTCAACAGGCAAAAGAGTTCCAGGCGCCATATCATTCGAAGAGCTAGATAAGTTTTTAAAAGGATTTTACGATTAGTCTGCCTTCAGCTTTAGCTTGACTTTTTAAAAAATTCCACGTACAAAGCACATAGGTGTTTGATTTTGGGTAGTATTTGTGGTTTTTTTATAAGAATTAATTTCTTCACACTCTCTCTTGATCTGACTTTTTAGGGTGCCCCCCAAATTTGTATAGGATGTATAGTAATGGCAACAGGAACAGTAAAATGGTTTAATGATTCAAAAGGTTTTGGTTTTATCACACCCGATGACGGTGGTGATGATCTATTTGCACACTTTTCAGCAATTACTGAAGAGGGTTACAAAAGTTTAAAAGAAGGTCAGCGTGTTTCATTTGATGTAACTGATGGCCCTAAAGGTAAACAAGCCTCAAATATTCAAAAATCATAAATTTTAAAAGGCTCATACTTGAGCCTTTTTTTTATTCCATATTTTTGATAAGTGCCTCAGCAAAGTCATTGGTGCTTAGAGGGTTACAGCCTTGAATGAGTGACGCGAAGTCTATCGTGACCTCTTGATTCTTTAAAGTCTGCTTAAAAGCATTATGTAAAATATTCGCAGCATCATTCCAGCCCATCTGTTCGAGCATCATCAATCCAGATAAAATTAATGAACTAGGATTAGCCATATTTTTTCCAGCAATATTTGGTGCAGTTCCATGCGTTGCCTCAAAAATTACTGTGGTGTCGGATAAATTGGCTCCAGGCGATATCCCAATGCCACCAACTTGAGCAGCCAATGCGTCAGAAATATAATCTCCGTTCAAATTCAGTGTGGCGACCACATCGTGCTCGCTTGGTCTTAAAAGTATTTCCTGTAAAAAAGCATCGGCAATACAATCTTTTATAATAACGCCTTCTTTTGTTTGCATAAATCCTTTAGAGTTTAGCGTCGCGCCAAAATCATCTTTAGCTAACTGGTAACCCCATTCCTTGAAGCCACCTTCGGTATACTTCATTATGTTACCTTTATGGACTATGGTTACTGATTTCCTTTTATGTTTGACAGCATACTCAATAGCTTTTTTTATTAAACGCTGACTGCCTTCAATAGACACAGGTTTAATTCCTATGGCGGTTGTATCAGGAAAACGTACCTTATTAAATAATCCTTCTTTTTTTAAGAGATCAAGCACAGCTTTACTGCCAGCAGACTTTGCTTCCCATTCAATACCAGCATAAATATCTTCAGTATTTTCTCGAAAGATCACCATGTTGGTTTTCTCAGGTTCCTTAAGGGGGCTTGGCACCCCCTCATAATATTGAATTGGACGCAAACAAACATACAAATCAAGTGTTTGTCGTAATGCAACATTTAATGAACGAATTCCTCCACCGACAGGAGTTGCTAATGGACCTTTAATGGAATATACGTATTCTTTAAGTACATTCAGGGTTTCTTCAGTCAGGTAATTATTTTTACCATAAATTTTAGTTGATTTTTCCCCAGCATAAATTTCCATCCATGCTATTTTTTTAGTGTTCTGATATGCTTTTGTAATTGCTGCATTAATTACAGCTTGCATGGCTGGAGTAATATCAGATCCAATACCATCGCCCTCAATAAAAGGAATTATAGGGTGGTTAGGAACATCAATTTTGCCACTATTACTAATAGTGATAGGGTTTGCACTTGCTGGTTTTTTTATTTTCATGGTTATAATTTTAGTATGGTTATTTTATTTAATAAGCCCTATGGCGTTATTAGTCAATTTTCACCGCATCCTACACTTAAAACATTACAGGAATATATTCCTATTCCATATGTTTATCCAGCTGGACGTCTTGATGCCGATAGTGAAGGACTCATCATTTTAACCGACAATGGAAAATTACAAAATGAGATATCCAGTCCTGGCAAAGAAATTTTAAAAACCTATTGGGTGCAAGTTGAAAATTTACCTGAAGAAAAGGATATAAAAAAACTAGCAGCAGGAATTAAAATAAAGGATTATGTTACGAAACCTGCTCAAATAAAATATATTGATACCCCTATATTATGGGAGAGAGAAAAACCAATTCGGGAACGCAAGAGTATTCCTACGTGTTGGCTAAAAATAAAAATCAGTGAAGGTAAAAATCGGCAAATAAGAAAAATGACTGCCGCAATTAACTGTCCAACATTAAGATTAGTGAGAATAGCAATTGGACAATATTCGCTGGGTAATTTATTACCCGGGGAGTTTATCACCATAGGTGAATAAGTTTCAATAACTTGAGTGATATAATTGTAACTTCAATAATAGGATAATTTATGTCTGGCAATACTTTCGGTCAATTATTTACATTAACCTCTTTTGGTGAGTCTCATGGCCCAGCCATTGGAGGCATCATTGATGGTTGTCCACCTGGACTAGCTATATCAGAAAAAGATATACAAATCGATTTAGATCGGCGCAAACCAGGCACATCAAAATTTGTTACACAAAGAAAAGAGGATGATGCCGTTGAAATTTTGTCAGGTGTCTTTGAAGGAAAAACAACGGGGGCACCCATTGGTCTCTTGATTAGAAACAAAGATCAGCGTAGTCAAGATTACAACAAAATTAAAGACACATTCCGACCCGGACATGCAGACTACACTTATCAAAAAAAATATGGCATTCGAGACTATCGCGGAGGAGGGCGCTCCAGTGCTAGGGAGACAGCCGTGCGTGTTGCAGCTGGTGCCGTCGCAAAGAAATGGCTAAGTGACAATCTTGCTATTCAAATTCAAGGATGCTTAGCTCAATTAGGCGAGCATACAGTCCCAATTGAGGATTGGACTTGTGTCAATAAAAACCCTTTTTTTGCAGCCAGTAAAGCTACTGTTAAAACATTAGAGGATTACTTAGAAAGGGTGCGAGCCGATAGAAATTCAGTAGGGGCTAAAATTTATGTGCAAGCCTTAAATGTTCCAGTTGGCCTTGGTGAACCAATTTTTTCGAGGCTGGATGCAGATATTGCATCTGCAATGATGAGTATTAATGCTACCAAAGGAGTTGAAATTGGCGCAGGATTTAAGAGTGTTACTCAGCTAGGAACCGAACATGGTGATGAAATGACGAAAAATGGATTTCGCACAAATAATGCTGGTGGTATTTTAGGAGGGATATCTACTGGGCAAAATATTGAAGTAAATGTTGCCTTTAAACCCACCTCAAGTATTCCACAGGACCGCGATTCTATTGATACCAATGGCAATGAAGTTAAAATGAAAACCCTAGGTCGCCATGACCCATGTGTTGCGATAAGAGCTGTACCCATTGTTGAGGCAATGTTGGCGTTGGTATTAATTGATCATGTTCTTAGAGATCGCGCACAAAATGCCGGAGTTGATCGAGGTAATTCGTTTTAAAAAGTGACTAAAAGTCTCTATTGGGAACTTTCACGGTTCTACTATTTTTATTATGCCTTTGTAGGTTTATTCACACCTTATTGGGGGCTTTACCTTACCTCATTAGAATTTACCCCAATTCAAATCGGAATGTTGTTAGCTTTTTTTCAATTAGGCAGGGTTATTTCACCGAATTTATGGGGATGGCTTGCAGATCATAGCGCTAAACGTTCGTATTGGATTAAAGTAACCGCGCTCGCAGGGGCACTATTTTTTATTTATAGTTTTTGTGCAGAGAGTTTTCTTCAAATTCTTTTTGTCATGATGGCAATGAGCATCTTTACCAGCTCAACAATTCCTTTAATGGAATCCTTAACGCTTTCACATTTATCAATAAATAAAGGAGATTTTAGTTACAGCAAGATCAGAGTCTGGGGGTCAATTGGCTTTATATGTGCTGCTGTAATTATGGGTTACTGTATTGATTTCTTGGGGATAGGAACATTAATAATTGCACTATTGTTAATTCAGTTTTTTATTTATTTTCAATCACTTAGAATTCCTGAGCACAATACAGTTTCTTTGACTACGATTAGGCGACCTATTTTTGATGTCATAAGAAATCCTGAAGTGATTGCGATTATTATTGGTTGTACGCTAATGGTTTCATCCCATGGATTGCTTTACAATTTCTATTCAATTTATTTAAAAACCTTTGATTATTCTTCTATGGTTATCGGCGCACTATGGGCGGTTGGTGTGGTGTGTGAAATCATTATTTTTCTTTTAATGCCAAAGATTTTAAAATTTCTTGATTTAAAGCAAGTTATTTTGGTTAGCTTGATTTTAGCTGTCTTACGTTTTTTCTTGATAGGACTCTATGCAGATACTCTATGGGTTCTTGTATTTGCCCAGACATTGCATGCAGCCACATTCGGTAGCTTTCACGTTGCTTCAGTACAAATTATTGAATATTTCTTTAACAAGGAGCATCATGCGCGCGGCCAATCGTTATACAACAGCATTACCTATGGAGTAGGTGGCGTTGTCGGTGGTATTTTGGGTGGCGTGTTAATTGAATATCTTGGATACAGCGCAACATTTACCTTATCGGCTTTGCTTCCATTAGCAGGTATTGCAATTTTTTATTATGGTTTAAAAAATTACCCAAAGTAAAGTTAATTATTATTTCCCTTAATTAAGGCATAAGCAGAATGATTATGGATTGATTCGAAGTTCTCTGATTCCACAACGAAACGATCGATCTTATCAATTTTTTTAAGCTCTTTTGCAATATCGCGTACCATGTCTTCAACAAATTTAGGGTTATCGTAAGCATGCTCGGTGACAAATTTTTCGTCAGGACGTTTTAGAAGACCATAAAGTTCACTGGAAGCCTGTTTTTCCACTATTTGAATAATGTCCTCAATCCAAATAAAATCGTTTGTTGTTGTGGTAACAGTTACATGAGATCTTTGGTTATGTGCGCCGTATTCAGAAATCTTCTTTGAACAGGGGCACAAACTGGTCACTGGCACGACCACTTTGATACTATTTAAAAATTTTCCCTCAACTATTTGACCGATGAAGCTAACCTCATAATCTAATAAACTTTTTACGCCGGATACAGGGGCAGCCTTGTTGATAAAATAGGGAAAAGTCATTTCTAGGTCACAGGATTCAGACTCAAGTCTTACCAACATATCACGCAAAATTTTCTCAAAAGATTCAACGGAGATAGCCTTCTCATTCTCATTTAATATTTCAACAAATCGAGACATATGCGTGCCCTTAAAGTTATGAGGTAAGTGCACATACATATTAAAAGTAGCAATAGTGTGTTGTTCGCCACCTGATTTATCCTTGACCACGATAGGGTGTTTGATATCTTTAATACCAACTTTGTCAATATCAAGATGCCTCTTATCAACAGTATTTTGGACGTCTTCAATAAGTTCTGGTGTTGTAGGTCTGTTCATAAATTTTTAATTTGGTTGAGTCAGAAATTGGGCATTAGATTCTAACATTAGTTCATTGCTTTCTCAATTTTTGACAAGATACTTTTCTGATCAAGACCACAATCCCTTAATATCTCATCTTGTTTTCCATGGGCAGGAAAACGATCTGGAATTCCGAGGCAAATTGTATCATTTTTTAGTTTATTTTTACTTAAAACTTCTAGGACTGACGAACCTGCGCCCCCGGAAATAGTGTTTTCCTCAATGGTAACAATAAGGTTATGAGATTGTGCTATTTTAATGATTAGTTTTTCATCAATTGGTTTAATAAACCGCATATCTATAAGCGAAGCATTCAATGTATCTGCGATTTCATGGCAAATGTTTAAGAGTGTACCAAAGACCAAAATAGCAGTATTTTCACCCTCTCTCACAATATTTGCTTTGCCAAGTTTTATATTTGGAATAGATTTAATTTTATCAAGTCCAGGACCATTTCCTCTGGGATACCTGACCGCACAAATTCCATTATATTCATAACCAAAAGAAAGCATTAAATTACATTCTGCTTCATTTGAGGGGGCCATTAAAATCATATTTGGCACACATCGAAGAAAGGAAATATCAAAGCTACCAGCATGTGTTGCCCCATCAGCACCCACAATTCCTGCTCGATCTATAGCAAATAAAATAGGTATATTTTGAATGGCAATATCATGAATTAATTGATCATAGGCACGCTGAAGAAATGTTGAATAAATAGCTACGACGGGTTTTTGACCCGATAAAGACAAACCTGCTGCAAAGGTTAGTGCGTGTTGCTCCGCAATTCCAACATCATAAAATCGATTTGGATATTTTTTTGCAAATTTAGTTAAACCTGATCCATCACCCATTGCTGGTGTGATAGCACATAATTTTGGATATTTCTTTGCAGCACCTAAGATCCACGCAGAAAATATTTCTGTGTAAGTTTTATTTTGAATTGCTTTAGATGACGCTCCATTGGTTGGGTCAAATTTATTTACACCATGAAACCGGTTCGGGTCATTTTGTGCAGGTTCAAAACCATAACCTTTCTTTGTGGCCACATGCAAGAACTGAGGACCCTCCAACGATTTAATATTTTCGAGGGTATCAATCAAGATATCAAGATCATGGCCATCAATTGGGCCTAAATAATTAAATCCAAATTCTTCAAATAATGTTCCTGGGATTACCATTCCCTTGACATGTTCCTCTGTTTTTCTGGCTAATTCTAAAACTGGAGGTAATTTGGAGAACACTGCTTTACCAGATTTTTTAATACCACCATAAAGCTTACCAGACAATAATTTTGCTAAGTAATTGTTCAGTGCACCCACATTATTTGAAATTGACATATCGTTATCATTCAATATAACAAGAATATTATTTTCAGTACTTCCAGCGTGATTTAGGCCCTCAAACGCCATACCTGCCGTCATTGCACCATCACCTATAATAGCAATTGCCTTTTTTTTCGACCTTTGTTTTTTTAAAGACTCTGCCATTCCAAGTGCGGCAGAAATTGAGGTACTTGAATGTCCGGCGCCAAATTCATCAAATTTACTTTCATTACGACTAGGAAAACCTGATAAACCATTTTTTTGCCGCAATGTTTTCATTAACAATTTTCGCCCAGTAAGAATTTTGTGTGCATAGGTTTGATGTCCAACATCCCAGATAATTTTATCGGCTGGAGCATCGTATACATAATGCAGGGCAACGGTTAATTCAATCACACCAAGATTAGACGAAAGGTGCCCACCCGTTTGTGAAACACTATCTATTATGAAACTTCTTAATTCATTGCACAGTGCTTTAAGATCTTGTCTTGATAATAACTTTAAATCTTTAGGAAAATTTACTTTTTCAAGTATGCTCATTAAAATTTTCTTTCAAAAATATAATCGATTAACATGGATAACTGAGTCAGATCTCTTTTTAAAACAGAAATTAAAAGTTTTATTTCTTGAAAAATTTTATTATTTATTTTTTTTGATTCCTCAATACCGAAAATAGTTACATACGTTTGCTTGTTGGCATCCTGATCTTTGCCTGATGTTTTTCCAAGTTGGTCGGAGGTAATTGTTGCGTCAAGAATATCATCTGTTATCTGATACATTTTTCCAATCAATGCGCCTAACTTTTGGAATTTTTTAACGTTAGTATTATCAATGGCAGAGTTGATTAAAACTGGGCAAACACATGCTAGTTCAAAAAGTTTTCCTGTTTTTAAGAGTTGCATTTCGGATAATTGTTTTATGTTTATTGTTTGGCCAGTGAAAATCATATCTTGAGATTGCCCTAATACCATTCCTTTAGCTCCTATTGCATTTGCAAAAAAATGAATAATAGATGTTTTATTGTTAGACACAATATTTAATTTATCGGATGACAATACTTCAAACGCTAAGCTCTGCAAGGCATCGCCGGCTAATATTGCTTGCGATTCACCAAATTTTTTATGGCATGTAGGCTGGCCTCTTCGATAGTCATCATTGTCCATAGCAGGAAGATCATCATGAATAAGTGAGTAGGCATGAATTAATTCAATAGCAACAGAAAGTTGATTTAAAATATTTTTTTCAATATTAAATGCAGAGCCAACGGATTTGATAATCAGACTTCGAATTCTTTTACCGCCATTGAGGACAGCATGACACATGGCATCCTTAAGCACATTATTTGGGTAGTAGGTAAATAATTCTTCTAATGATTGGTTTATTTCATTTTGTGTATAACGAATCCAATCAGTGGATTGGTTAGTCATCGGGATCAAAATTTTCTAAGTGATCACTCTTTGAAAGAATTTGTACTTTTTTTTCAATTTCATTCAATTTCGCTTGTGCTTGCTTAACTAAACTTATACCCCGTTCATAAGAAGTTAGTGATTGTTCGATGTTGAGGTTATCATCCTCCATTTTTTCTATAATGGACTCCAACTCTTCAAGCAGACTTTCAATGTGTATTTTCTTTTCAGTCATGATACGCACTCACTCATTAGTATATCTTTTATTAAAAAAATCTCTTTTTCAATTACTTCATGAGCCATCGAGAATTCAAAATATTTTAATGACCCGTTATCTATTAATTCAGAGTAACTTTTTTTTGCCAATGCAATGTTTATAACATCATCATGTGTTCCATGAATTGCATAAAGTGATGATCTGTCATATTTTTTTTTATTATACATCGGAAGATAACCTGATAATGCGATGACTCCCGAAAAATTATAATGTGAAAATTCTGATAAGTACAAAGCAAGGGCTGCACCTTGAGAGAATCCTACTATAAATATTTTTGGGCAAGACTTTTTGGAATTAATTTTTTTTTTAATAATATCCTCAAGCATTGATTTGGAAAACTCTAAACCAACGGTGTCATGTGTTTCGATATTTAATGATTCGATGTCGTACCACCCCCTCATCAGCATACCGCCATTTAAGGTAATGGGCCTTATCGGCGCATTTGGGAGGATGAATTCAAAGTTTTTCAGATCTAGAGAATTGATAACAGGAACAAAGTCATGGCAATCAGCACCCAAACCATGTAGCCAGAAGACAAGAGCTTCTGGCTGCTCGGATTCATTAATTACTAACAAAATGAGTTATATTCTAGTTAGCTTCTAACGTCTTTTTTAAACCTTTTAAGCCACTATCGACGATTGCTTGCGCTGCAGCCTTAGCCGTTGCGTCATCTTGTCCTTCTGGAATCGGTGGATTAAGTTTATAGAGACGATAAAATCTCGCAGTCCATTGCACAGTGGACTCATTATCAGTCGATCCTTTTGTTACAATTAAATAAGAATTAAAATCAGTAAAAGGATTTGGTGACTTAACAATTTCAAATTTTAATTTCATTAAATCATCGTCAACACCCCTTAGTTTTTCATATACGGTTTCACCAGATTTGAGAACCAACGTTCTAAAAGTGTCCTCCCCCTTTTTTTCACATGTCGTTTTTTCAACGGCAGGATGCCAATTATGAATATTGCAAAAATCTTTTACCATAGTCCAAACCTTATCTGCTGGAGCATTAATAACTAGAGACTCTTGGACCTTTTGTGGCGTTGGCCCATGGGCAAACAATTGAAAAGATAAAAGCAAAGTGATCATTAAAAATAAATACTTCTTCATACCAATCCTTTAAAAATTAAAAATTAATTTCATCATACTATAATTTTATGGCGTGCGGACTTGTCTTGGTTAATTAAGGATAAAGTCCCCAAAAGCACGGCTTTGGAGGCCTGATTTTACCTCCTTAATATTTTTCATATCATGAAGGTTAATAATAGAGATTGAATCTGATCCCCAATTAGAGATTACTAATCGATTATTTTTTTTATCGACCCATAAATTCTCGGGCGTTTCCCCTGTAGGAATTTTTAGTATTTCAGTAAAGGTTTTTGTATCAATGATTGATATGTTGTCATCTAATGAGTTAGTCACAAAAAGCTGATCATTTATTTTAATTACATTGTAAGGGTGATCTCCCACTTTTATTTCTTTCGTTTGCCAATTAGTAAGATTGATAACCGTGATTGAGTCATCATAAACATTGGCAGTATAAATATAATCGCCCTCGGTACTTATTCCATATGGGTGTTTTCCAACCATAATTTTTTTTTCTAATCGCATTTCTTTTTCTGTATAAATTTCTACAGAATTTGAATCCCTATTACTTATAACAATAAAAGAATGTTTTTCATTGAAAGCTATTCCTGAAGGAGTCTTCCCAACTGGTATTTTTTTTATAATCTCAAAATTCATGCTGTTGATAACAAAAATTTGACTATTAAACCAATCGGTCACGTAGATCTCAGTTTCATCTTTATTATGCGTAAGCCCTAATGGGGTTGCTTTTAGTGCTAATGTTTTGATAACCACATTTTTTTTTAAATCAATCACGGAGAGATCTTGACTTTCAACATTGCCAACTAGCGCGATTGATTTATTTTTAAGTATGGTGATGCCAAGGGGCTTCTTACCCACCTTGATTCTTTTCTCAACTTGGAATGTATCAAGATTAATAATACTTACAGTGTCCTCCCCCTGATTAGTTATAAATGCTTTGTTAGCTGGTGAATTCATAGTAACAAGAGTGCCCAAGGCTAAAATAACAATAACAATAACAATAACAATAAAAAATTTATACATAACTTAGACTGTCAATAAAAATCATTTTGTGAAAAAATGGGATAAAAATATAAGGATACATCATGATAGATAATGAGGGTTACCGACCCAATGTAGGCATCATTATTTTTAATAAAGATAAAAAAGTCTTATGGGCAAAGCGCTCACATGAGGATTCATGGCAGTTTCCTCAAGGTGGTATTCAAAATAATGAAACTCCTGAAGCTGCAATGTACCGAGAATTAATGGAGGAGGTAGGTTTGAGCCCTGAGCATGTCGAGATTGTTGCCCGAACTCAAGATTGGCTGCGTTATGATGTACCAAAAAACTGGATTAGAAGAGATTGGCGTGATCGATACAAAGGGCAAAAACAAATATGGTTTCTGTTGAGACTGTTGGGTAATGACTCCGATGTGTTTTTAAAAAATACTGATAAACCTGAATTTGATGACTGGCGTTGGGACGATTTTTGGTCACCACTAGACCAAATTATTGACTTTAAGAGAGAAGTCTATGAACAAGCGCTAAATGAACTTTGGCAACATTTATCAGACGCTTAAATTAATTTAGATGCGCAATTATGGTTTCGGCATTCTTGACTTTTTGACCCAATTCAACCTTGATAAGGGCATCGACCGGCAAATAAAGATCGACGCGTGAGCCAAATCGAATAAAGCCATAGCGCTCACCTGCGGAAATTAATTCATTATAATTTTTATAGCAAAGTATTCTTCGCGCAATAAGACCTGCAATTTGTACACAAGTAATAATTTTTTTATCATCCCTTTCAATAACTAGGGCACATCGTTCATTCTCAAGTGATGCTTTTGATAACGCAGCATTTAAAAATTTACCTGGGTAATAATTTTTTTTAATAATTTTGCCTTGGCAGGGGGCTTTATTTGAATGCACATTAAATACATTCATAAAGACACTGACCTTGATTGATTTTCTCATGTAGTAAGGGTCATCTGTTTTTTCAATTGCGATAACTTTTCCATCCGCGCCTGAAAGTATCGCATTTTTATCTTGCGGAATTGTTCGCGGCGGATCACGAAAGAATTGAAGAATAAAAATTGTGATAATCCAAAATAACCAACTCAATTCAAAATAAAAGAAGGATACTAAAATACTAATTGCAAAGGCGGCGCCAAGAAAAGGAAGCCCTTCCTTGGCGATTGATGGATAAGATAAATTATTACTCAATTAATTTTTTGTTTTATCAACAATTTTATTGATCCATGGCATCATGGACCTAAGCGATTCACCAACTTGTTCAATTTGATGTTCTTTTTGTTTTTCTCTTGCGGCTGGGAGCGTGCTTACATTTTTTACAAATTCTTTTGCAAATTCTCCACTTTGAATTTCTGATAAGATTTTTTTCATCTCTTCTTTTGTTTTAGATGTAACAACACGCGGACCGCGAGTAACATCACCATATTCAGCTGTATTTGATATCGAATAACGCATATTCGCGATACCTCCCTCATACATCAAATCAACTATTAATTTTAGTTCATGCAGACA
>Ga0255752_10000880_pt1 | contig 36407 bp, 34 predicted proteins | sample 011ome_25_FD_179952 | JGI IMG/M metagenome (GOLD analysis project Ga0255752, IMG submission 179952) | Coastal salt marsh microbial communities from the Groves Creek Marsh, Skidaway Island, Georgia - 011512CT metaG (version 2) | ecosystem: Environmental > Aquatic > Marine > Intertidal zone >... | reverse complement strand
TTTCTGTTCAGCTCTTTAATGAAAATAAAATTAAGCTCGCCGTAGCCTTCTTGAATAAGATCAGGTGCACCCTCGATACCTACGGAGTCAATCCGATCGCCGAAGTAATGGTAAAGCAATGTCGCAGCACCAGCTGTTGCCAGGCTTGGCTGCGTAGCGGCGTGAGCACCCATTGATGCCAGGGCAAGTGCTACCCCGGTTGCGAGCGCGCTAGTTTTGAGTAAATCTTTTTTCATTGTAGCTCCTGATTTGTTTAGCCAAGAAATTTGTCCTTGGTTCGACTATACGGAGCTAATATTTCAGTAATGCGACCTTTCTGTTGCACTTTTATTACAGAAAATAGCGGGCCTTCGAGCGACATGAATAGATGACGAGATTGTCATTTGACTGTCATATTTATTCGTTAAGTTAAATTATGGATAACAAAACTTATGCAATAAAAGTCAAAGCCCAACCCTCGGCCCTCTTCGAAACGCCAATCGGTTTTGGCGAGTTGAGCAATGCAGAAACATTGCTTGATGATTTAGCTGCCTCGATAAATAACAAGAAGGCTTCGAGTGCCGGAATAAAGCGCTCTAATGAAGGGGGATGGCATTCCTCAACAGACATGCTCGAGTGGGGCGGTGCCGCCGCACAAAAAGTTGCCGAGACGGCAATTAGTGTTGCGAAGCGTATGAGCCATTTCGAAGAAGCGTCTGTCGATGACTTTGAATGGATAGCCACAATGTGGGCGAATGTAACGCCTGCAAAGGGACTCAACGCGCTGCATTCACATCCGGGCAATTTATGGGCCGCAGTGCTCTATATCGACATGGGAGAGGAATTCGCAGGCAGCACTCACACCGGCGGGAATTTCTATTTAGAAGACCCGCGCTTTCCGATGGCCGCGATGCATAACACGGGCTTTCGAATGAGAGGAGGCGACGGCTTACCTCAAAAATATCAGGTTGAATTGAAGCTTGCGCGAGGAAACCTGATCGTTTTCCCTGCCTGGTTGCGACACGGGGTGAGGGCTTATCTCGGCAATCGCGAGAGGGTATCTGTGGCTCTAAACATCGACGCGCTGCCGCGTCGATGAATGGATAGAGCTTAGTATCGCTGCGATGTAGCGCGACGGAAGCGGTAGTTATTGATCGGATTAAAGAGTCGAGCAAGGCCGCTCGTAAAGGTCAGTGGGCTGTCGAGCACAGCAAAGCAGAGACATCCTTCCTCCGTTGAAGGTTGATGCTGGTCGCGCCTGTCGCGCACAACAAAATCTGACGGACCATAGTGGCCGAACTCATCCTCGAACCCGCCATCTAAGACCAGTGTTATTTCATTGCCCTGATGCCTGTGCACTGGCACCTGACTACCCGGCGTCATATAAAGAAATTCACACTGCGTTTCGTTGTCGATTTGCACCTGGGCCTGATTAATGCCACCTGCAAGTTTGTGCCAAACCAAGCCATTCGAGGCAGCCTTAGCAAGCACTCGCGGAAGCGTGATGCTGTGATCCAACATATGGATTTCCGATACCAAAGGCGCAGGTTCCCTGTCAGGCTCGACCACGGCTTCTCCGGTCATCTGAGGCTGACTAGTAATTAAATCGAGCATGCCCGAGAAATCAGGCGAGGCGCTTGGCTGCATTTGATCGGCCTGAAGCCAGGCAACAATTTCCCGCGATTCCAATTCGCTGCTTCTCTGGCGACAGCTCTGGCAGAGTTCAATGTGCGCCGAGAGCGCGACGCTCATCCCAGTAGAAAGCTTGCCCTGAGCGAAGTCCGATAGGACTTCATCACTAGGATGATGATTAGCAGATGTCATTCTTCAACCCCGATTAATACTCTTAACTTCGCCACACCAAGCCGCAGTCTGGACTTGAGTGTACCGAGAGGTATCTCAAGCTCCGCCGCTGCTTCTTCGTGCGTGCGATCAAAAATGTAGATTTGTTCTATTACTGCCTGTTGTGCGACTGGCAATTCTGTGTAGAAACGCTCAATTTGCGCAATTTCTACCGCCTGCGAGCCTTGCTCTTCGTGCACGAACGACATTTCCGCATCACCTTCCTGCGGCCATATGTCGTCTGAGCTAATTGTTTGTGGCTGCCGTTTTTTCTTGCGCAGCATATCGAAACAGCGATTACGCGTTAGCGTAAAAATCCAACTCTGCGCCGTTCCGCGATCTAAGTCGTAGAGAGGCGCTTTAGTCCAGACTGTCATTAATGCTTCTTGAACGAGATCATGGGCTAGCTGCTCATTACGCGTCAATTTCATGCCCATCGCAAAGATTTTCTTCGAGAAGCGCTGAAATAAAGTATTGAATGCCTGACGGTCTTGTGAAACGCCTACAGCGAGCAAAAGTTCCTCGTCTGTCGGCCCTGCACTTATCTCGCGTTCGGCTTGCTCCATCTCGGCTTCGAGCGGAGTCTTTTCTGAAATAGTCACTGCTCGAGGTCTATCCCGCTGCGGAGAGCGTACTGAAATTGAATTACCTACTGCTGATAAGTTTTGCATGAAGGGTTCAACGCTCAGAGATTCGGTCTAGATCACTGATCTATTAGCGATCTATCAGTGATTTATCAGTGATCTAACAGTGATCCGCTCTGTGACTTAAACCGTTTAGCTACTTACAACAACATTCGATCGAGACACAATCATATACTATGAGTAATTCAAAGCACACAGAAACGGATGCCAACGTAGCACTAACGGATTCCTCGCCGTCGGGCGAGCGTAATACCGATCTTGCGGATGCGCTGAAGCGTGCCTACTGCAGCCTCGCGTCGGGTAACACGTCAGAGCTAGGACCACTCTACAGCGATGACGTCTATTTTGAAGACCCCTCTCACGGCATCCAAGGCAAAGCCGCTTTGATCGAGCGTTTTCACCAGCTTTACAGCAAGGTAGACAGCTGCAACTTCAAGTTCCATCAAACACTCGACACCGGCGGTGAGATCTTTCTAGCCTGGACGATGATTCTCCGTCAGCGCGGTCAAAGCGGCGAGGTTATTAGGGTTGAAGGCGCGAGCTTCCTGAAAGTACGGAACAACCGCATCTATTACCACCGCGATTATTTTGACCTCGGCGCATTCGTTTATGAGAATGTGCCAATGCTCGGCTCGATCATCAAGCGCATTAAACAGCGGCTTGCCAACTAGCAATCTTTGCCCAACGCGTTAGAATCTTAGGCAACGCGCTGATCAAGCGCTCGACCAAGGGATAGCGCTATGAGATTCCGCTTAAGAAGAATTGCTCGCTCGCTCGTCACCCCCAACCCCTTCCTGATCGCATTCCTCGTTGCGGTCCTCGCCGGATGCGCGCCGGAGCGCAATCCCAATGAGGACTCAGTCAGCAGCCCTCAGGCCGGCGAACTCCGAGCCTCAAAGACGCCTGCTATCGAGCCCTCAATTGCATCAGGGTCATCATTGTTGGGCGCTCGAGACGGTAATTGGCAAGCGTATGCAGGGGACATCGGGAGTACTAAATACACACCACTAGCCGAGATCGATGCCAGCAACGTCGCCTCGCTAGAAATAGCTTGGCGTCGCCCTGCTCTGGATGCTTATTACTCAACCCTCAATCCCAATCAACGATTCTCGAGCAACTATGTGGCTGCACCTGTCGTGATAGACGGTGTGGCCTACATCCCCAACGCAGTAGGTTTAGTTGAGTCATTCGATGCTGCAACCGGAGAGACACTCTGGGTGCAAGAGCCCGTGGATGGCGCTGATGGCTTGCCAGGCGCGCCAACCCGAGGCGTCGCTTATTGGCAAGATTCGAATGGCATCGAAACACCGCGCGTTTTGGTGCAGCGTGGCACCTTTCTGTATGCGCTTGATGCCGCAACAGGGCAACCTATAGCGAGCTTCGGCTACCAAGGCCGGGTCGATTTGCAACTCATGCCTGCTGAATTCGAGCGCTTCCGCTGGGGCGGCGTGCCTATGGTGGTGAGAGATGTCATCGTCATTGGACAAGCGATGTCCGACAGCTTCTCAAATAAAGAGGCTTATCGAGGCGATGTGCGAGCATTCGATGTCCGCACTGGCGCATTGAGGTGGACCTATCACACGATTCCGCAAGAAGGAGAATTCGGCACCGACTCGTGGCAGGACCGTTCGTGGTCTTATACCGGACACGCCCCAATGTGGGCCTTGTTCACTGCCGATGAGACACTGGGGCTTGTTTATATGCCAATCAGTTCGGCAACCAATGACATGTATGGTGGGCATCGGCTAGGCGACAATCTCTTTAGCCAGAGTCTTGTTGCCGTAAATGCCGAGACCGGCGAGCGTGTATGGCATTACCAGACAGTGCATCACGGCCTTTGGGATTATGATCCGCCCGCCGCACCGATTTTGATGGACATTGTCGTCGATGGTGAGCCAGTTCGTGCAGTGACACAGTTGACCAAGCAAGGGTTTGCCTTTGTCTTCGATCGAGAAACTGGGGAGCCGGTATGGGAGATAGAAGAACGCGCAGTTCCGGCGTCCTCGGTGCCAGGTGAGGTGACGTCACCTACGCAGCCATTCCCAACCAAACCTGCACCTTTCGATCGGCAGGGCGCGACCGTGGACAACCTAATCGACTTCACCCCCGAACTGCGTGCGCAGGCGCTTGAAATTTTCGACCGCTATGTCACTGGCCCGCTATTTACACCACCGTCGCTGCGAGATGAGTCTCCGGGCGGAACCCTTGGCACGATTCAATTACCCGGCTCGCAGGGCGGCGCTGATCTTCAAGGCGCCTCTTTTGACCCCGAAACAGGCATGCTCTACATACCTTCCATTACCGCACCCTTTGTTGCTGACCTCGAGCCAGGCGACCCCGAGGTAACCAATCTGCGTTATGTTAAAGGCGCTCGGCGCTGGCTTGGTGGCCCTCAGGGGCTCCCGCTGTTTAAGCCGCCCTACGGCCGAGTAACGGCAATAGACATGAATACAGGCGAACACAAATGGATGGTGCCGAACGGCGTTGGACCGGTCGATAACCCTGCGATAGCACACCTTGGAATAGAAAAGCTCGGCGTGCCCGGTCGTCCTTCGCCTTTGCTCACGAAGACACTGCTGTTCTTGGGCGAGGGACTGACTAATCAACGCCCCGGAGGCCGAATCCCAGCGGATATGCCCGTTGAAATCGCCACTAACAGCGGCGGCTTTATGTTCCGCGCCTACGACAAGCTGACGGGCGAAATTCACTGGGAGAAGAAGCTTGAGGCAGGCACAACCGGCGCGCCGGTAAGTTATCTCGCCGCAGGGAAACAGTTTATTGTGGTCGCTATTGGCGATCGCGAGCACGAACCCGAACTGGTCGCCTTTGCGCTGCCTGACATCCGCAGCGGCAATTGATCCACCCTTTATTCACGGAGACAGAAACGATGCGCAAGTTCAACCCAGAGACAATTATCATAAGCAACGCGTGCGCATCGACATCGTCAAGGCGCGAGCTACTCTCAGCAGCCATGGGGCTCGCCGTCATCGCCGGTCTCTCTCGAAGCGAGCCTCTGTTTGCAGCGAGCACGGGGCGAGTAGAGTCGCGACTGGCTGAACTGGGTATCACGCTACCCGCTGCGCCCGCGCCTCTTGCGAACTACGTCGCGTCTGTAGTTGAGGGGAACGTAGCCTACATCGCGGGCCAAATTCCGATGAACGCTGGCGAGCTAATGCACCCCGGCAAGGTCCCTACTCAGGTTACAGTCGAACAGGCCAGAGCTGCTGCGCGTCAATGTGGAATTAACATACTCGCCGCTCTAAAAGGGGCCTGTGGCGGCGATCTCGACAGAGTCAAACGCTGCGTCCGACTGCAGGGTTTCGTTGCAAGCGCAGACAACTTTACGGCACAACCTTCGGTCATCAACGCGGCTTCGGACTTAATGGTCGAGGTATTTGGAGAAGCAGGTAAACATACCCGGCTCGCGCTCGGCAGCAATGTTCTACCGCTTGATTCTTGCGTTGAGATATCGGCGATGTTTGTACTGAAGCCATAGCGAGAAGAACTGGCCAGATCAGTTAAGAATTTCTTATCAGGCTAACTCTAAGGCTCAGTTCCACCCGCAGACAGCATGGGATACACTCGCCCCATGTTACAGCATAGATTCATAGACTCCGCGCGACGGTCTCCCAAAAAAGTCGCCTTTATCGACCGGACAACTGGTCGCGACATAACCTTCAAGCAGGCCCTGTTGGCCGGGTTGATTCTTGCTCGCCGCTTTAGAAAACTCGAGCGCGGCCGCATTGGAATCATGCTGCCGACATCCGGCGGAGGCGCCCTCGCCGTGCTAGGCGCAGTTATGGCAGGCCGCACGCCGGTTATGATCAATTATTCCACCGGTGCTAAGAAGAACTGCCGATACGCTCAGCATCAATGTGACTTTCATACGATAATCACAACCCGTGCGCTGTTAGAAAAGACAGGCTGTCCGCAGCTTGATGACATGTTGTTTATTGAAGACATCCTTGCCACGCTAAATCCGTTCGAAAAAGGCTTCGCTTTTATTAAGACACTGCTACCGACGCCCTTGCTAAAGCGACTCGTCGGACGTAATGATCTCGATACACCGGCTGTTATTCTATTCACCAGCGGCAGCGAGAAAGACCCCAAGGTTGTGCAACTCACACAGCGCAACATCCTATCGAATATCGACTCGTTCTGCTTACACATGGAAATCTATGGCATGGACCGCCTCCTCGCGGTGCTGCCCTACTTCCACGTGTTCGGGCTTACTATCAATCTTTGGACTCCCTTGTGCCTGGGCATGACGTCTATTACCTACGCGAATCCGCTCGAATTCAAAACGGTCGCGAAAATTATTCGCGACACAAAACCTGAGCTGTTAGTTGGTACACCAGTTTTCCTCGAAGGTTACATTAGACAGTCCGAACCAGGTGACTTCGACAGCATCAAGCTCGCAGTCTCTGGCGCCGACAAATGCCCCGACACATTGCGGCAGCTCTATCGTGAAAAGCAGAATCTCGAAATCCATGAAGGCTATGGCACAACAGAAACCTCGCCTGTTATTTCGGCCAATCCACGCAGCGATAACCGTGCGGGGAGCATCGGCGTTCCCATTCCTGGCGTTCAAGTAAAAATCTTAAGCTATGAAACTGGCGAAGAATGCCCAGCAGGTGAGACCGGTAAAATTTTAGTGCGCGGCGACAATGTGATGGGAGGCTATCTCAACGATGTCGAAGAGTCCTCATTAAAGCTCAAGTCTGGTTGGTACGACACCGGCGACCTTGGCTACATGGATGCCGACGGATATCTGTACCACAAAGGACGCCTAAAGCGCTTCGTTAAAATCGGGGGCGAGATGGTGTCACTCGTCGCGGTCGAAGAGTGTTTAAACAATGTGACCGACATGGATTGCGAGTGCTGTGTAGTCGAATTGCCCGACGCAAAACGCGGTTCGAAAATAGTCGCGGTCACGAGCAAAACTGTGGATTCGTCGAAGATTAATAAGCGCTTGTCCGAAGAATTACCCAATATCGCGCTCCCCCGCAAATACGTCACCGTGTCGAGCTTCCCTCGCATGGGCAGCGGTAAAACCGATTTCCGCGGGCTTACCGAACATGTATGGAAGCTGGAGCAGGAAGAGGATTAGGTTGGATGCTCGTTTTGTGCCGCTACTCGTAGAGGTGGCACGCGACTTCGCGATCCAGATCCTTGAGTTTGATAAGCTGCGGCGTCACGCTCTTGCATACCTCCATCACCTTCGGACAACGATTCGCAAAGCGACAGCCCGCAGGCACGTTAACTGGCGAGGGGATCTCGCCCTGAATCGCCGTTGAGGGACGACTGCGCTCGAGCTCGGGATCAGGCTCGGGATTTGAGCCGATGAGTACCTCGGTATAGGGATGTTTCGGATCAAAATAAAGCTCGTCAGCGCGACCGACCTCGACCAGTGAACCAAGATACATCACTGCCATCCGATCACTCACATAGCGCACCATTGACAGATCGTGCGCGATGAAGAGCAGCGTAAGCCCCATCGATTCCTTTAGCTCGCCAAGCAGGTTTATAACCTGTGCCTGCACCGAGACATCTAAGGCCGAAATCGGCTCGTCGCACACAACAAAATCTGGCTCGAGTATGAGCGCTCGCGCGATGCCGATTCGCTGACGCTGACCGCCCGAAAATTCGTGCGGGTAGCGAGACATATGATCGGGCTGCAGCCCTACTCTGCCCAACCATTCGGCGACGCGTTCACGCGCCATCGCATTGCTCACGCCAGTATGGAGCCTAAGTCCCTCGGCGACTATCTCCCCGACGGTCATCCTCGGATTCAGGGACGAATACGGGTCTTGAAAAATCATCTGCATATTGCCCGCGAGCCGCTGGTAATCTGCCGCACGGTATTTCGCCGGTAACACCTCGCCTCTAAAGCGCACCTCGCCAGCAGTCTTGTCATGCAGGCCCAAAAGGGTTTTGCCGAAGGTCGATTTCCCCGAGCCGCTTTCGCCAACTAGTCCAACGATTTCGCGTTCGGCCACACTAAGCGAGACGTTATCGACTGCGTGGACACGCCTGCCGCGGCCGACGTCGAAATAACGCGTCAGCCCGCGCACCTCAACCAACGGAGTGGGCCCGTGTGTTTTCATCAAGGACTCGCTCACAAAATTGCTCCCTTCTCGGCTTCCCCGCCGCTTTCGATAAAATGTAGCTCGGCGGGTTTAAACGGAGAGTCTGCGTCGTGCAGCCAGCAGCGGCTGCCATGAGGGCGGCCGGTCTCTGCACTCGATAGTGCGGTCTCTAATGGTTGCTGCTGTTGACAAACCTTCATTGCATGCGGACATCGAGGCGCATAGCCGCAGCCGGGTGGCGGTGAAAACAAATCGGGCGGACTGCCTTCGATAGGCTGCAAGCTCTGGTCACGTGTTGGGTCATTACTGGGCATCGCGGCCTTCAGACCGAGTGTATAGGGGTGCGCGCTTCGGTAGAAAATATCGTCGACGCTGCCTCGCTCGACAACTTTTCCGGCGTACATTACCGCGACCGAATTTGCCATACGCGCGACAACGCCAAGGTCATGAGTGATGAGAATAATCGCCATCCCTGTCTCGCGCTGAAGCTCTTGTAGCAAATCGAGAATCTGTGCCTGAATCGTGACGTCGAGCGCTGTAGTTGGCTCGTCTGCGATCAAAATTTCGGGCTTGCACGCAATCGCCATCGCGATCATCGCGCGCTGTAACATGCCGCCTGAAAATTCAAATGGATACTGTTTCGCTCTCGTCGCCGCTTCGGGTATGCGCGTGACCTCTAATAATCTGATCGCTTCTCGTGCGGCTTCTGCTCGGCTCAGCCCTCTGTGTACTTGAAGCGGCTCTGCTATCTGATCTCCGATTGTCATCGTTGGATTGAGTGCGGTCATTGGGTCTTGGAAAATCATGCCGATCTGCGCGCCACGAATTTCACGCCCTTGGATGCGCGACCGACCAAGAATCTCCTGCCCACGAAGCCTCGCAGAGCCCTGCGTAATTCGTCCCGGCGGCATAGGAATCAGCCCCATCATGCTTTGCACAGTGACTGATTTGCCGCAGCCGGACTCGCCTACGATCGCGAGTGTCTCACCCGCGGCCACACTAAAATCAACGCCGCGAACCGCTTGGACGACGCCGCCATAAGTATCGAATTCGACATTCAAGTTTTCGACGGTTAATAACTCTGCTGCCTGCGTCATTCTCTGTTCCTCATGCGGGCATCGAGCGCATCGCGCAGCCCGTCTCCGAGTAAATTGAATGCAAGCACGGTGATGCTGATAAGCATCGCCGGAAAAATAAGCTCATGCGGCGTGGTAAGCATTGTTTTTATGCCCTCGTTCGACATGGACCCCCACGAGGGTGTGGGCGGTGCCACGCCCATACCGATAAAGGATAAAAACGCCTCGGTGAAAATCGCGCTGGGGATAGCGAACGTTAGGGTGACAAGCACTACGCCGAGGGTATTCGGTAGCATATGCCGTAAAATTAAATAATGCGTTTTGGCACCAAGTAACTGCGACGCGCTGATATACCCCTGTTCTCTGATTTGAAGAATTTGCCCACGAACAAGGCGCGCAGTCGCTGGCCACATAAGCAGCACGAGCGCGACAAGCATCGGCATCACACCACTCTCTCCCGGACCAATACCAAACGCAATCTTAAAAAGAATCATAAAGAGCAAAAAAGGCAGAGCGACCACGAAATCGGCAAACCGCATCATCACCTGATCCGTTTTTCCACCAATAAACCCTGCGACCGAGCCAAAGAACACACCAAATATGACGAAGCACAGCGGTGCGCCAATCCCGATGAACAGCGAAACGCGCGCACCGGCCATGAGCCTTGCAAGCATATCCCGGCCTAGGTAGTCAGTACCCAAAGGGTGCAATGCAAGCTCCACACTATCTCCGGGTGCAAGCGCTACATCGCTTGCAACGAGCCCCCGCTCGCGCGCCTCGGCGACGGTTGTAACACGCTGCACTTCTACTGTGAGCGAGGAAGTCTCTGACGACAGACTCCCGTCTTCGTTTAATCCGACAAGCGTGTAATAGTAAATGCCCGGCTTAACGTCGAGACGATCCTCAAAGGTAAGTGTCGAATTATCAAAAAACTCAGCGCGCGGAATACCATAGGCACGCTCGGCTCCAACGGGGAAAATATTGCGGTAGACCCGGTGCCCCTGAGCCCCGGGCAGCGCGTCCCACGCCAGTCGCACCGACTGCGTCGTCGCCGGCTCGGCAAGTCTGAAACCAGTGCCCGGAACCTCTCCCGCCAGCCAAGGTGTGTAGGGCGCGACGATAAGTGCAGAACGGTCAACACCCGGAGGTTGACTCACCTGGTCGAGATCTTGCGCCGCCGGATTCACCCGCCACAGCCAAGGACCGACGAGAGTGAATAGCAGCAAACCAATGACAAGAAACAGTGACACTAATGCGCGGCGGTTAGCTTTAAGTCTAAGCCACGCGTCTTGCCAATACGACAAGGAGGGGCGCGACAGAGTTTGCACATCACGCTCTTTCCCAACGGGAGAGAAATCAAGCACGGCCTTAGAATGAGTTGCCATCACTGCATCCTCACGCGAGGATCGATGAAGCCGTAGAGCACATCTACAACGATCACCATAAAGACGAGAAACGCACCGTAGAACACGGTCGTTCCCATTATCACGGTATAGTCGAGCTGCTGTACTGCCTGTACGAAATAGCGCCCCAGGCCTGGGATTGCAAACACCAGTTCAACGACAAAGCCCCCAGTGGTAATAGCCGCGATAGAAGGTCCTAACACAGTGATCACAGGGAGGATCGCGTTACGTAGTTGGTGTTTTGTAAAAATCCGCGCGGCAGGTAGACCTTTAGCTTTTGCTGTGCGCACGTAGTCCGAGCCAATTACCTCAAGCATCGACGAGCGCATAAGGCGCGTCAGGTAGGCCATCGTCCCGAGACCCAACACGAGTGCGGGCAAAAGCATATGCGAGAGCGTGCCCCAACCAGCGACTGGTAACAGTGTCGAGCCAAGCGCTGAATTCACGCCCACCAGCGTAAGCTGGCTAACCGCGGCGATTACGAAGCTCGGCACCGAAATGCCGAGAATAACGAAAAACATGATGAGGTAGTCCGGCATGCGATTCCGGTAAAGTGCGGTAAGCGCCCCCCACAACACCCCGCCTGCCGCAGCGAAGAGCACCGCAAGAATGCCGAGAGTGGCCGACACGGGGAAGTGCTCGCGGATGATGTCATTCACTTCTCGGTTCTCTTGCGTGAAGGAGATACCGAAATCGCCTCGCACTAAGTTGCCAAGGTAAATGACATACTGTTCAGAGATCGGCTTATCGAGACCGTATTTCGCCTCGACATTCGCACGAATTGCAGCGGTCATCGCGCGGTCGTTCAGCAACGGATCGCCGGGAACATTGTGCATCGCAAAAAAGGTCGCGGTGGCGATAAACCAGACCGTGATCACTCCTTGAGCAAGACGCTTGAGGATAAAACTCCACATTATTGATTACTGCCTTTGCTTTGGTCGCCGAGGAATTCCAGACAACTCGTTTTAGACTACTTTTTTATTGACGCGTAAGTGTAGTCGACCTCTGGCCCCACCGTTCGCCTTATCAATCCATCGAGCCGAGGATCAACGACGAAAGACCAGCCGCGCTCATACATGGGCAACACCACAACGTCTTCGTAACTAAGCCGCTGAATCTCGGCGAATGCCTGCATTCTCTTTACGGGATCGAGTTCGGACTGCGCAATGCGAACGTAGCCATCCATTTCTGCACTGTCATAGCGACCTCGATTATTAAGGTTCCAAGAGGAGAAGAGGTCGCCGAAAGTTAGCGCATCATCGTAATCTGGCCCCCAGCCCGACAGAACTATGTCAAATTCTCCGGACGTCATCTTCGCGAGACGTTGTTTAAAAGTTTGAAGATCGATCCGCAACTCAAGGCCTAAATTCCGCTTGAAAAGCTCTTGATAGTATTCCGCCGAGAGCGTTGAGACAGGCGTGTCTCCAGACAACAAGACAATCGGTGGCCACGTATCGAGCCCGAGTTCTATCCGCGCGAGTTCAAGGTGTTCGCGCGCTTTTTCGATATTCATTTGGTGTTTGATAGGCGGGTGCTGCTTACGGAAAAGATCGCCCGCGCCCTGTATCCAGCTAGGAAAGAGACTCTCGGCGGGAATGTAAGCTGCTTCTTTTAGCACTTTATAGACGAGCTCAGAGGGATCTTGTGCAAGTTGCAGTGCTCGACGGAAATTCTTGTTCCGAGTGATGCGGCCCTCGCGGTGATTGAACTCGAGGAAGAACACCGTGCCGTCCATAAATCGATCGATGTGCCAGCGCCGCTCCATCGCCTCAGGCAGCATCGGTGCGACGAGATCGGTATCGGCGATCTGCGCGTCCTTAAAAAGATTCAGCTTGGCGTTCACATCGGTAGTGATGTAAGCCACGTTGATTTCATCAAGGAAGCCCTTCTCATCGTTCCAGTAATATGGGTTTTTCGTCCAGCGCATAGAAGCGCCGTGCACCCATTCGGTGAGCACATAAGGACCGTTATAGAGAAGCATGTCTGCATCGGCAGCGTAGCGCCCGTTAGTGGACTTGAAGAAGTCTTCGCGCGCAGGCAAGAAAGTGATGAATGCCACGAGCTTATCGAAATAAGGCGTTGCCTGCTCGAATATGACCTCGAGCTGCGTGTCGCTCGCCGCACTGACCCCCAGCGTGTGAATGGGCAAGTCGCCGTTGGTGATCGCCTCGGCATTTTTTATTGGATAGGTAATAAACGCATACTGCGAGCCGGTTTCCGGATCGACTACTCGGCGCCAGGCGAACACAAAGTCATGCGCCGTAACTGGTTTTCCGTCGCTCCAAAAAGCATTATCACGCAACCAAAAAGTCGCGCCGTCTTCGCGAATTTCCCATCTCTCGGCAACACCGGGAATGAGCCGACCGGCCTTGTCATAGCTTAATAGGCCTTCCATGACATGGCCAAGTACCCCAAAGCTGGCCGCGTCTGTAGACCGGCCAGAGTCCAACTGCGGCGGCTCTTGGCGAAGCGTTATGGTGATGCTGTTATTTTCCACATCGATAGCACCGCCGCTCGCCCCTCCGCCGCTGCCGCTCGCTAAAAATGAAAGCAAGGTCATTAGGCCGGCCAGTACTCCTAGGGCAAGCAGCGCATAGAGCCCCAATTGCTTGCCGGCCGAACGGGTGAAATGGTCATCGCTTAAGACGGGCTTTGTTGTTCCATTCATTGTTAGCTACTTTTTGACGTGTTGATCTACTTCGCTGGCATTGTCGGGACAAAGAGGGTCTTGAAAAGAGAATACCGCAGCCGACGCAGAAGCGGCAACTGATGCCGCGGCACCCCTGATTGAGTTAGATTCAGATTAAAATGCCGCTTGCACAGCGTAAACGAGCCCACCAATCAGCAAGATAACAGTCGGTATATAGCCTGTTAGGAATCCGGGGCCACGCTTCGCAGGGTCTTTTACATAACCAACCAGGAACATCACTCGGCCGACGAGAAAGACAACCCCTAAACCGGCGGCAATAGCCGCATTACCGAAGTAACCGAAGATCAAAATAGCGGGAATGAACACCGTTAGCTGCTCAAGCGTATTCATTTGTACGCGGTAGTAGCGCTCGAATATTGGGTGCCCAGAGATGGCTGGTGCTTTGATCTCATAAGTACCACGCGCCTTGCCTACCAACATACCAAAAACTGAGTATTGCAACAGGGCGAGCGAGATAACGATTGCGACGAGTTCCATAATCAACATTCCTTTTAAGGTTGAAGCGCTCGACAATAGCAAACCGCCTACATGCATGACAGTACTTTGACGTGAATTAACCGCTACTTGGCGTATAATCGGTGAGCTGAAGGTTCACTGCTAGCTCGGCAGCGCAGTTGCCCGAGCTACCGAAGGCACCCGAATGACGCTGTAAGGAGCGCCCATGAACGAAAAAGCCGCAAGTAAAACAAAGGCCACCAAAACCAAGGCAGGCACAGGATTTAATTTCGAAGATTCGCTCGAACAGTTAGAGACGCTTGTTGCCGCCATGGAAGATGGAGAGCTTTCCCTCGAGGAGTCGTTAGAGGCGTTTGAGAAAGGCGTTAAGCTGACTCGCGAATGCCAGACAGCGCTGCGACAGGCCGAGCAAAAAGTTCAGGTGTTGCTAGACGAATCTGGAACAACACAAGACTTGAATTTAGAAGACGAGCCTGACGAAAGCCCTTTCTAATCAGACGCGTCTACCCAAAAGGCTTATCACTGCAACGAGTAGCATCGGCAGTGTTCTAACAACCGAGCATAGCCGCTAGCGGCTGCCAGACGAGTTCACCATGAGCGCGACCCACAGCTTAGCGTCACCCATGCCCCTGCCCTCGCTGACGATGTCGCAGGAAGGCTTCATGCAGGCCAGCCGTCAGCGAGTCAACGCACGACTTTGGGCGGCGATCGCAAGCGACGAGGGCAGTGCCAAATTGCAAGACGCTATGATTCACGCCTGTGCCGATGGCGGAAAGCGTATACGGCCACTACTAACCTATGCCAGCGCACTTGCCGTTGGCGGTTCAGTCGAACAGGCTGACGCCGCCGCGACTGCCGTAGAGCTTATTCACTGTTATTCTTTGGTGCACGACGACCTGCCCGCAATGGACGACGATGACCTCCGCCGAGGCAAACCAACGGTACATAAGGCGTTTGACGAAGCAACGGCTATACTCGTTGGCGATGCTCTGCAAGCACTTGCATTCGAGCTTCTTTGTGCGGATGGAGTCGGTGTAAGCAGCGAACAGCGCATAGATATGATTGCCTGTCTCGCCTCGGCCGCAGGTGCCCGAGGCATGGTGGGCGGGCAAGCCCTAGACTTCGAAGCCGTCGGTGAGGCGCAAACTCTCGAACAACTGGAGAAAATGCACAGCCTGAAAACCGGCGCGCTGATTCGTGCCGCCATCCGCTTAGGCGCCTTAAGCCACGATTTATGCAGCGCCGAAGCGCTTGCGAGCCTTGACGTCTATGCCGCAAAACTCGGACTTGCTTTTCAGGTGCGCGACGACATACTCGACGAAATCAGCGATACCGCAACTCTTGGCAAGCCACAGGGTTCAGACAGCGGAGCCAACAAGCCCACCTATTTATCTCTGCTCGGACTAGAAGTTGCACGCACTAAGGCCGAGGAACTTGCCGGCGAGGCGATAAAGGCACTAGAGCATTTTGATGAGAAGGCCGAGCCGCTAAGAAGACTCGCCGACTATATAGTTGAGCGACTTAACTGAGAGCAAGGTTATCGCCAGAGCAACAAGGATTTACTGTAGATGTTAGACGCTATACCCACTGAGCGCCCCGATACCCCGCTGCTCGATTTGATCGATGAACCCGAACAGCTGCGTGCGCTCGAGGTGACTCAACTCGATGCGCTGGCGCGCGAACTGCGAGAATTTCTCCTTTATTCTGTAGGCAAGACCGGTGGCCATTTTGGAGCGGGGTTAGGCGTCGTGGAACTGACCATTGCCCTGCACTATGTCTTTAATACACCTAAAGACAGCCTTGTCTGGGACGTGGGACACCAAGCTTATCCCCATAAAATATTAACCGGTCGCCGCGAGCGCATGCTCACCATGCGCCAGCCCAATGGCCTCGCAGCCTTCCCGACACGCAGCGAGAGCATTTACGACACGTTCGGTGTCGGCCATTCGAGCACCTCGATCAGTGCGGCGCTCGGCATGATGGTTGCCAAACGGCAGCAGGGGCGCGCAAAAGACAGTCACACAATCGCCGTAATAGGCGATGGTGCAATGACCGCGGGAATGGCATTCGAGGCGCTCAATCACGCGGGCGCTCTCGATGACAACGTGCTAGTTATTCTCAACGACAATAATATGTCGATCTCGAATAATGTCGGCGGCTTGTCTAGCTATTTTGCGCGAATGTGGGCGAGCAAGCCGTATAACTTTATCCGTAGCGGCAGCAAACGCATGCTGTCGAAAGTGCCCCCTGCCCTCAAAGCCGTCCACCGCGCAGAAGAATATATGAAAGGTATGGTGTCGCCCGGAACACTGTTCGAAGAGATTGGCTTTAATTACATTGGCCTCGTCGACGGTCATGACACCGAAGGGCTTGTTGAGATCCTCAGCAATATCAAGACACTGCGCGGACCTCAGCTTCTTCACGTCGTCACTCAAAAAGGCAAAGGTTATAGCGAGTCCGAGAACGATCCTTTTGGCATGCATGCGTTAAGTAAGATCACCCCCGCCTCTCCCAAGCCCGAGGTCGCCGCAGTCGCGCCAACCTATTCACAGGTGTTTGGCGACTGGCTTTGCGACACAGCTGAAACCGATGAAAAGGTTGTAGGCATCACCCCAGCTATGGGCGAAGGTTCAGGCATGCGCGAGTTTGCCAAGCGCTTTCCAGCTCGCTTCTTTGACGTAGCGATTGCCGAACAGCATGCGGTAACCTTTGCCGCAGGCATGGCGTGCGAGGGTACAAAGCCTGTCGTCGCAATTTATTCGACTTTCCTACAGCGCGCCTACGACCAGCTAATTCACGACGTCGCCCTGCAGAATTTAGACGTACTTTTTGCGATCGATCGCGCGGGGCTAGTCGGCGAAGACGGTCCTACTCACGCCGGCAGCTTCGACATTAGCTACCTTCGCTGTATTCCCAACATGATCGTGATGACCCCAAGTGATGAAGCCGAGGCACGTCTCATGCTTAGCACAGGCTATCACTATCAAGGCCCTGCCGCAGTTCGTTATCCGCGCGGGAAAGGCCCCGGCGCGGCGCTGAGCAAAAGCTTAGACACGCTTCCCATCGGCAAAGGCGTGATTAGGCGCAAGGGTAAAAAAGTCGCTCTCCTCGCCTTTGGTAGTCTCACCACGGCTGCGCTTACTGCCGCCGAAACTCTCGATGCCACCGTTGCCGATATGCGCTTTGTAAAACCCCTAGATGCTGCTCTGATCGCTGAACTAGCCAATAGCCACGACCTGCTCGTGACGATTGAAGAGAATGCAATTATGGGCGGCGCAGGTTCTGCCGTCAGCGAGCATCTAGCAGCCACAAATTGTAAAACGTCTATTCTAAATCTCGGTCTAAGCGATACCTTTATCGAACATGGCAAGGTACCTCAAATGCTTGCAGACGAGGGTCTAGATGCTGACGGCATCATTGGTGCTGTTCGCGCAAGACTTGCGGGCTGACTCTTTTATTCGCGCGCGCGTTGACTCACTCACTCGCTCTCTATAGACTGCCGCAATCTTGAGCCTCGCTTAGTTTTCAACGCGAGACTCAAGGTAGGTCTTCTCGGTGCCAGCAATGCTGGCTAATTGGGAAGTCGGTGAAAATCCGACACTGCCCCCGCAACGGTAACGCGCGCCCAGATTCATCTGATCGCTCGAAGTCCGATACCAGCCTTTTAGACTTTGTACTTGATGCAGCGGAGGGCTACATCAGTGGCGGAGCCTTGTGCTCTTCTGCCTGTCCCCCTCCCTGATGAAAGTTTTTGCCAGAGTCGCCTTTGTAGGCGTCGGTGAATTTCATTGGGAGTTACACATGTTATTTTCTAAAGACCTTCGTGGTCCCAGCCGCACGCCATTGTTTGCAGGCACGCTTCTCGCAGGGTCGCTGATTAGTAGCTTAAGCAATATGAGCCTTGCGCAATCTATTCAGCAACCCACCGCCCAGAGCACGATAGAGGACACCATCGAAGAGCTCGTTGTTGTGGGTAACCGCTTCCCCGTGCCCCGACGTCAGCTGGCAACATCGGTGTCGGTTGTCAACATGCAGCAAATTCGCGACTACGGCAGCTTTACGCTTACCGATATTCTTCGCCAGACAGCTGCCGTGGGTGCATCGAGCAATGGCGGCGTGGGCTCCCTGTCGACGCTGCGAATTCGCGGCGAGCAAGGTTTTCGCACGCTGGCGGTTTTTGACGGCATGCGCCTGTCTGATCCCAGTGGTACGCAGGTAGCAGCGCCAATAGAGCATCTTTTAGCAAGCCAAGTTGGGCGTATCGAAGTGCTGCGCGGGCCACAGGGTTTAAGCTATGGAGCCGACGCTGGCGGCGTGATTAACATCAGCTCTGCGCCAAACCAGAGCGGGTTTAGCGCGGCATTAGACGTCCAAGCCGGCGAGCGTGGCACGCAGCAGCTAAGTACCCAGCTGGGCTTCGGCGGCGAGCGTGTTGATATAAGTCTCGCTGCGTCGGACTTCGGTACCGATGGATTCAATTCGCGACTCTCTGATACGGACTTACGAGACGACGATGGCTACGAAAACACAACTTATCATGCGCGCGCCGGCGTCAAGCTAACCGAGGCGCTCGATCTCGTGCTCGTGCGTCGCGAGACCTCGAGTGAGTCACAGTTCGACGGCTGTTACAGCGGTTTCAATCAGGTCAACGAGTGCCTTTCAGTCTATGATTTTACTGGGAGCCGAGCCGCGCTAAATTACCAGTCCGGCAGTGTCACCCAGTCACTCGCCTATGCGTTAACCGAAACCGACCGGGACAATTTGTCAGTTGGCCTAAGTGCCTTTAGCGCAGAGGGTGAGCTTGAGCGCTGGGAATACCAACTTGGCCTGACCGCGCTACCGGGCTTCGATCTACTCGCAGGCGTAGACCTCGAACGCGAAGTAAATGGCACTGATGATCGCGACAACAGTGGCGTCTATGCAGAAGTGCTTAGCGATTTCTCCGACAGCTGGTTCTTAACCCTCGGACTTCGCCAAGACGATAACGAGGACTTCGGCGAATTTACGAGCTATCGTTTTAGCAGCGCTTACCTCATTGATTTCGGCGGTTCCACGCTAAAATTCAAAGGAGCCGTTGGGCGGGGCTTCCGCGCGCCAAGCCTTTATGAGGTTTCCTACAACCAAAGCCCATGGGCGACACCACCCGCCGCCGGCCTTGCGCTAAACGCCGAGCAGAGCAGCGGATTCGAAGTTGGCGTTGAGTACAGTGCAGCGCGCTACGCCATCGAGCTCGTCGCGTTTCAGCAAGACGTTGAAGACGCCATCGATTTTGATCTCGCAGGCTATAGCGGCTATTTGCAGTTTGAGGGCCGCAATCGCTCCGAAGGTGTTGAGCTGATTACCCGCGCTAGCCTTTCCGAGAAGCTCAGCGCGACAGCTAACTTTACACTCAATAAAACCAAACGCGCGAACGGTCTTGCCCGCCTGCGTCGTCCCGAACAGCTAATTAATGTTGGGCTTAGCTACGCAGATCCCGCAGGCAAGATTCGCGTTAATGCGTTCTATCGTCGATCACAGAATGCGATAGATGAACGCATGGGAACACTTTTCGACCTAGATGATTTTGGCGTGCTCGACCTCAATGCAAGTTTCACCGTGCGGGAGGGCGTCGAGTTATATGCGCGTCTCGAAAACTCAATTAACGCGCAGTACCGAGAAGTCGGGGATTTTCGTTCGGCTGACCGAGGCGCCTTCGCGGGCGTCCGCTTAAGCCTGTAACTTAGTAGACTGCAATCACGGATACGAATAAGGAATCTCTAGAATGACCGATCAGGCAAGTAACGAAGAAGTCGCAAGCGAAGCAGCTGCCGAACGCAATGCGCGCCATAAGCGCGCGATGGAGCGAAAGAAAGCCTATATCGACGGCAACATCGCCGCGGCAACAATCGACAAAGGCCTGATGGTTGTTCTCACCGGCAACGGCAAAGGCAAGAGCTCCTCTGCGTTCGGTATGCTCGCTCGCAGCGTTGGTCACGGCCTTCGCTGTGGCGTCGTTCAATTTATAAAAGGCCAATGGGAATGCGGTGAGCAGATGCTGTTTGGCGAACACCCGCTGGTTGAATTTCATGTGATGAATACCGGCTTCACCTGGGATACCCAAGACCGCGAAGCCGACATCGCTGCGGCGGTGAGCACGTGGACGCATGGCGCACGCTTATTGAAAGATCCCAACGTCGACGTAGTGATCCTAGACGAACTCACTTACATGCTGACCTACGGCTATTTAGACAAGGAAGAGGTGCTTGCGGCGCTCGAGAATCGACCGGAGGGACAACACGTCATCGTCACCGGCCGCAATGCGGCGAAAGAACTGATCGAAATCGCCGACACGGTAACCGAACTTGGCGATAACAAACACGCGTTTTACTCTGGCGTAAAAGTACAAAAGGGCATCGACTACTGATTAGCATGATCATTCATCGAATGCACAGAATCGCTTACATGCATAGCCGGTTTGTTCTCGCTCTCACGGTGCCACTCTTTGCGGCCGCTCTATGCGAAGCGGCTGACTCGGCCCCACCGCCGCCCTCAACTATGGCAGCAAGTATTGAGGTGATCGACGACCGCGGGATTAGCATTCAGCTGTCGCAGCCTGCTGAGCGTATTATTAGCCTCGCTCCTTCGTTAACCGAACTGCTCTATGTCGCCGGCGCAGGCGATAAATTAGTAGGCGTTGTAGAGTACAGCGACTACCCCGAAGAGGCTTTGAGTCTTCCTTTGATCGGCCGCTTCGATCGCTTCGACATCGAGCGTATCCTTGAACTGAAACCCGATCTCGTTGTCGCTTGGCTTACGGGAAACCCGCGGTCGACCATCGAGGGACTCGAGAGACTCGGCCTGACGGTCTATGTTGCCGAGCCCAAGTTTTTAGACTCGATACCAAACCAACTAGAAAAACTCGGCCAACTCGCCGGCACCGAAGGCCAAGCAGGCGAGGCGATCAATGCGTACGCTGAAAAGCTTACGAGTCTCGTCAATCGCTATAGCGCCACGGCACCAGTGCGCGTTTTTTATCAGGTATGGGATCGACCGCTGATGACAGCCGGCGGCGCCGAGCTCACCAACGATCTGATTGAGCTGTGCGGAGGCATCAATATTTTCGGCGAGCTTACGGCGCTGGCGCCCAAGGTGAATCTCGAAGCGGTAGTGCTACGTGATCCCGAGCTTATTGTTGCAAGCGGCATCGACGAGCGACGCCCCGCTTGGCTCGATACGTGGGACGAATGGCCTAGCATGACAGCTGTGGCTAACAGGCAGGTGGTTTTTATCGATCCCGATTTAACCCAGCGGCACAGTCCTCGAGTGCTTCAGGGTGCGGAGATATTGTGCCAACAGATCGCAGCGGCGAGGGCATTACAGCCTGCGGATATCGCCCAATAAACCAAAAAGTCAGATGGGTTTCCGGGTGGGCTAGCTCGAAGGATACTCTGCGGCATTGTGAAAAAGCAGGGTTGCGCTGACCTTCTCTCCTACTACATCGAGCCTCACCCGCGAGAAACTCGCGAATGGAATATGCAACGGAAAACTTCTATTGAGCGGCATGCCGAGCACGGTTGGCAGTACTACTCGCAAAACACCACCGTGCGTAACAACGAGTACATGCCCGCCGTCAGGCTCATCAGTAAGCGCTGACCACGCGCTGAGAATGCGATCTTTGAAGTCGAGATAACGCTCTCCGTTCGGCGGCGCGAGCTTTGACATGTCGCGGCGAAATTCAGCGAACTGCGGCGCTGCAAGCTTTCGCCACTCGTCAATCGGCATGCCGTCCCAGTCCCCGTAATCGATCTCTTGCCAGATATCCTCAATGCGAGGAGTGAGGGCATGCGCAGCGGCGGCGTGTGCGGCAAAATGCTGGCACCGCTCAAGCGACGAAGAAATAACTTTTGTCCAGCGAGGCGTCAACGGCGTTGAGTTTACTGGTGCGATAACGCCAAGTTCCGCCGCGTAGGCAAGCTCGGGCTCAAGGATAAGACCCGTCGAGGAACTCATCTGGCGCCAGCCCAAGCGCGTGAGCTTCGGGTTAATTCGGCCTCTGAGTATATCCCCACCCTCGGGTTCGCCATGCCTTAGCAAATCGACAATGATGGTTCGTTTAGCATCTGACATAGGCGCGCAGCCTTACGGTAATTTTAAATGCAAGACCGTGCTCGCATCGGTTGCTGGAAAGACTATCGAAATCACTGATAAAAAGGCTGCTAGACGAGCTGATGAAGAGGCGGTTAGATGAGCTGTTAAAAAACTCATGGAAAGGTCTCTTTAGCTATTTTAGAAGATGCCCCATCTTCGCCACCTTCACCGACAGATAGCCTTCATTGTGCGGATTAGAACCTGTTTGAATAGGGACTATTTCAGACACATCGAATCCCATCGCTTTGAGAGAATCAACCTTCGCAGGATTGTTGGTAAGCAAGCGCAGAGCGCTCACACCAAGATGCTCGAGCATCGGCTTGCAGATTTCGTACTCGCGCCCGTCTGCTGCGAACCCCAACTGCTCATTTGCCTCAACAGTATCCGCGCCACTGTCTTGTAGTGCATACGCCTTAATCTTATTGAGCAGGCCAATCCCGCGCCCTTCTTGGCGCAGATAAAGAATCATACCGCGCCCCAGACTGCCCACTTCCTTCATCGCATATTGCAACTGAGGTCCGCAATCGCAGCGCAGGCTAAACAGGCAATCGCCGGTAAGGCATTCACTATGGATCCTACACAACACAGGTTCATCGCCGGATATGTCGCCGCAGACAAGCGCGACATGCTCTTTGCCCGTACTCTCATCTTCGAACCCGTGCAGAGTAAATGGCCCCCACTGCGTGGGAAGCTCGGCGGATGCTACAAACTTTACTGACAAAAGACTAATCCTCTTCCGCTGCATCTTATGCGCGGCTGTAATTCGATAGCTGCAGTGCGGTCATAGGCTCGAGAAGGCATCTGGCCAGCACCGCTTGCTCGCGAGCCTATACAAAAGCGTGGGTGCGGCTACTAGCCGACGAAAAAAACCATGCCCTGCAAGCATAAGCAGGCAAGTATACCCGCTATTACGTCATCAAGCATGATTCCTAATCCCCCTTCAACCTTCTCATCCGCCCATTTGATTGGCCATGGTTTGGCGATATCGAAAACGCGGAAAAGCCCAAAGCCCACGAGCATCCAAATTACGCCCGCCGGTGCCATAAACATCGTTATCCAATAACCGACGAACTCGTCCCAAACTATACCGCCATGATCGTGCACGCCGAGGTCTTTGGACGTGCGTCCGCACAGCCAGATACCAAGCACTGTGGTAACGACGAGCAGCACGCAATAGACCATTGGCGACAAGGGAGGCGCGAGCCAATAAAGCAGCATTGCCGCCAGCGTACCAAAGGTGCCAGGCGCGACAGGTGCAGCGCCACTGCCAAATCCGAAGGCCAGAAAATGGATCGGGTTAGTCCAAATCGACCTTGGTGCTAGGTTGGCCATCTTGATCACGCCTCTTTGTTACTGTGTCTTGTCATTCCCGTCGCTGCTGATTTTTCGTTCTCAGGCGCTGATCAAAAATGACGATAGGCCGGCGAGACCGACTGAATCGGCTCCCCTGCTCTGCGTAGCGAAAGACCCGCTGCGGCACAAATCTCGCCAACAGGCGTAACTGCCAGAGACAGCGACTGCCCGATTGCTTGGACGCTAGCGAGCGACTCAGGTGGTACGGTAAAACATAGCTCATAGTCATCACCACCGCTCAGAGCGGCACGCTCTCGCTGATCGGCGCTTAGCACGGCCTGTAAGGTCTCTGAAATAGGCAGTGCCTCGAGGTCTACTAGCGCACCCACAACGCTCGCATCGAGAATGTGAGCAAGATCGCCAAGCAATCCGTCCGATAGATCGATGCATGCGTTAATTTGTTCACGGGCGCGCAGCGCAAAATTCGTCCTTGGCTGCGGCGTGTAGTATCTGTCCAAAAGTAACTGCTTCTGCGACTCAGACGGCGCTGATGTAAAGGTAAACTGCGGGCCGAGATGCGACTCCCCGCCTAGCAAAAGCAACGCAGTCGCAGCATCGCCTAGCGTACCGGTCACACAGATAATATCGCCAACTCGCGCCGACGATCTCCGCAGCAATGCCTCCGCCTTACCAAAGCCATGAATCTGGATCGTAATGGCAAGTGGCCCGCGTGTCGTGTCGCCACCGACCAGAGGACAGTTAGCGGCCTTGGCACTCTCAAGCAGTCCAGCAGCAAATTCTGCGACCCAGTCGTCATCACTCTGAGGTAGCGTAAGGCCGAGAGTGAAGCACAAGGGCTCGGCGCCCATGGCCGCCATGTCGCTTAAATTTACAGCCAGCGCGCGTCGGGCAACTAATCGAGCCGGAGCCTGTTTGGGGAAATGCACGCCCTCGACGAGAGTGTCTAACGATAGGGCAAGAGACATGCCGTCGGGAGGACACACGACAGCGGCATCGTCGCCTATGCCGAGCGCGACCCCGCTGCGATCAAAGCTAAGTCCTTGATCGATGAAACAACGCCTGATGAGTTCGAACTCAGAATAAGACAAGGGCAGCCTCGATCTAGGCGCGGCTTTTGGTCTCTAGAGGCCGCAGGGTCAGTGCTAATTTATCAAGCACACCGTTAATATATCTATGCCCGTCGGTAGCACCAAAAACCTTGGCCAGTTCAACACATTCGTTTATGACCACTCGGTAAGGAACATCGATGCGGTTTGCAAACTCATAGGTTCCCAAATAAAGCACGGCTTGTTCGATAGGATCGAGCGCCGATGCTTTGCGATCGAGCAGGGGTTCGATATGCGTATCGAGCTCATTTCGATGGGTAACTATGCCGACTAGTATTTCAGTAAAGTATTCCCAGTCAACCTTGCCCGTGTGCTCCTCACGAAACTCCTCTTCAATCGCCCCCGGTGTCGAACCCGACAGCAAGTGCTGATACATCGCCTGTACGACCAAACGACGGGCCTTACGCCGCTGAGCAACCGGCAGTCGAGTCTTAGCGGCTAACGCCCCGGCAGCCGCTTGGCTGGTGAGCGTTGTCATTACGCGTCCAACTGACGAAGTAGGCTAACCATCTCTACTGCTGTAATTGCAGCCTCGGCGCCTTTGTTCCCCGCTTTGGTACCCGAACGCTCTATCGCCTGCTCTATGCTATCGACCGTGAGCACGCCGAATGTCACCGGCTTGCCGGAATCGAGCGAAACTTGACCAAGGCCCTTCACGCATTCACCCGCGACATATTCGAAATGCGGTGTACCACCTCGAATCACTGCGCCCAGTGCAATGACCGCATCGCAATCGTCGCGCGCAGCAAGTTTCTTTACCGCGAGAGGAAGCTCAAAGGCTCCAGGTACTCTGACGATCAAAATGTCTTTGTCGGCTACGCCATGACGGCGTAGCGTATCGAGCGCGCCCTCTAATAGGCTCTCGACTACGAAGCCGTTCCAGCGGGCAACCGCGATGATGTAGCGCGCCGATGCGTTAACAAAAGTGCCTTCGATTGTTTTGATTGTGCTCATCTGAATACTCTCTATGTTCGCTCACTATGCTGCCGAGTGAGGAGTTTAAACTTTACTTTTCGAATTCAACAAATTCGACAATGTCGAGATCGAAGCCTGATATCGCGTTGAATCGAGCCGGATAGCTCAGTAACCGCATCTTGCCAACACCGAGGTCGCGCAAAATTTGCGAGCCCGTGCCGATAGTCACGTCACTTCCGCTGCGACTGACCGAGCTTGCTTCCTTATCGCGAGCTAGCGCTGAGGCGATATCCTGTTCTAACGGCTGGCCGTAGTCGTCGCCAGATAATAACACGGCGACACCGCTTCCTTCTTCGTTGATTCGCTTCAATGCGCTCGAGAAAGACCAGCTGGTGCGCTCGGCATTATAGACCTCGCAAATATCACGAACGGTATTGGGAATATGCACACGCACGAGCGTCGGCTCTTCAGCCTTTATCTCACCTTTAGTAAAGGCTAGATGCATGCTGCCGCTGATCGAATCGCGATAAGTGTGACAGTCAAACTCACCGAACTGAGTCTCAACTTTTTCGGTACCAACAAGCGACACAGTTTGCTCATTTGCAATCCGATAGTGAATAAGATCGACGATGGTGCCGATTTTGAGCCCATGCTTTTCGGCGAATAGTTCGAGATCGGGGCGGCGCGCCATCGTGCCGTCCTCATTCATAATTTCGACAATCGCGGCCGCAGGCATAAACCCTGCTAGTCGGGCAAGATCGCAACCTGCTTCGGTATGCCCCGCGCGGCGCAGTACACCACCCGGCTGCGCCATAATAGGAAAAATATGACCCGGCTGAACGATATCGTTTGGCTGGCTAGCGCGATCTACTGCAACCTGAATAGTTCGCGCCCTGTCCGCGGCAGAAATGCCAGTTGTCACGCCGGCGGCCGCCTCAATAGACACTGTAAAATTCGTGCTATAAGGCGTGTTGTTCTCATCGACCATAAGAGGCAGTTTTAGAAATTCGCAACGCTCGCGCGTGAGCGTGAGACAGATAAGACCACGGGCGTTGGTCGCCATAAAATTTACGTCGGACGTGGTGATACATTCGGCAGCGATAATCAGGTCGCCTTCGTTCTCGCGATCTTCATCATCCATAAGGATGACCATCTTGCCTTGGCGAATGTCCTCGATGATTTCTTCGACAGTATTCAGTTTCATGACTTTGGATTAATTCCCTTCGAGCGAGTTGTTCGCTTTGTTATGTAATTTTAGCGCGGGCCTAAGTTAAGAGCGCGTGGCTTCTAAACGCTGTGTTAAAAATTTCCGCACCCAACAGACGCCACTGATGGCGCTATTTATATCCATGCTCGGCGAGGAAGTCGGCGTCGATCCCACCCGTCTTGCTATTCTGGCTATGATCTTTCCAACCATGAGCCTGTGCGGCCTTGTCGCCTAGCATCAAGCGTTCTAAATAACGTGCAACGAGATCCACTTCGAGGTTTACTTTTTGACCCACAACATAGTCGCCTATTATGGTTTCGACCTGCGTGTGTGGGATCACGTTTACCGTGAACTGAGCTCCGTTTACCGCATTAACCGTGAGGCTTGTGCCATCTATGCAAATAGAGCCTTTACCTGCAATGTAGCGCGCGAGCTCCTTGGGTGCTTCATAAACTAGACGGATACTCTGCCCATCGGGCGCAGAGCTGATGAGAGAACCCACACCGTCCACGTGTCCGCTAACAATATGGCCACCAAAACGACTCGTTGCCTGCATCGCTTTCTCGAGATTTACTCGTGAGCCAGTTTTGAGCTGGCCAAGGCTCGTGCAGTTCATCGTCTCGTTAGAGACGTCGGCAGCGAACTGACTCTCGTCAAATTCGACAACTGTAAGGCAGCAACCGTTGACAGCGATGCTGTCTCCGAGCTTCACGTCGGCAAGCGAAAGGCCACCGGCTGCAATGACGAGCCTCCACTCTTCGCGGATCCGCGTGAGGTTAGCAACAGAACCCGTCGCCTCGATAATTCCTGTAAACATGTGCCACCTTAAAAATTACATTTCAGACGCTACTGTTTCTAAGCGTCACTCCGCCTCAGCGAGGCCTCAGCGTTACTTTGATATCTGCACCAATCCGCTCAACCGCGTCGACATCAAAATCAAGCGCATCACTCAATCGATCGAGCCCGCTTATTCCGAGCAGCGGCCGACCGTCTCTGCCCAATAACTTGGGGGCAATATAAACGATCAACTCGTCAACGAGGCCGGCCTCAATAAAACTCGCGCTAAGTGTCGCGCCAGCTTCGATTAAAACTTCGTTACACTCATCTAAACTCGCGAGCGAGTCTAGCACAGAAGGCAGGCTCACTCTTGAATCAGACACATTGGCGCTCGGCGCAAACCGATTTTCGTAGCGCGATGGCGCAGCTGCCGATCCCACCGCCCCGTCAAGCCGATAGGCTAAACAACGGCCGTTTCCTATTACTATTTTTGCAGAGTCACCTAGGCGAGCCTTGCTATCGATAACAACGCGAATCGGCGGAGTTAAAAAGCGGTGTTCGTTGTACTCAAGTTGCTGCGGGCTAAGCCCCATCTCTGACGGCCTCAGAGTCATCAATGGGTCGTCGGCCAATACGGTCTCGATTCCCGTTACGATTGCGTCACATTCTGCACGTAGTCGCTGCACATCGCTTCGCGCCGCTTCGCTGGTTATCCACTTGCTTTCACCATTCGCCAACGCAGTACGGCCGTCTAAGCTCATCGCGAGCTTGCATCGCACGAAAGGTCTTTGTCGCTCGAGCCGGCTGAAGAAACCTCTATTCAGACGTCGCGCAGAGTCTTCGAAATCCTGTAGGAAAAAAACCTCGATGCCGGAGGCCTCAAGCGCAGCAATTCCGCCGCCGCTTACCTTCGGATTAGGATCTCGGCTCGCAATGACAACACGTTCTACGCCGGCCTCGATAAGCGCTAAACTGCACGGACCTGTTCGCCCCGTATGACAGCAAGGCTCCAGCGTCACAAAAGCCGTAGCGCCTGCCGGCAAACGTTGTGCTTGCGCGCGCCGCGATTCAATCACTGATGTATCACCACTCGCCTCTGCGGCTCGGCGGTGGGCATCCGCTATCGCGTTTGGCTCGGCGTGCGGCAACCCCGCGCCCTTGTGCCAGCCTTCGCCCAACACCCTGTCACCCGCATGAGCATCCTCTTTCACGATCACGCAACCGACGCGAGGATTTGGCGCGGCGGTAAACACAGACGCTGCGAGTTCGATCGCACGCCGCATATACTGTGGCCACGATGCCTGTTGCCCGTCGAGCTCGGTATTACGTAGGGTTTGCATAAGGGGATGCCTTAGGCGCGAAAAGAATGAAAAAGCGATGAAGAATGCGAGGTGTTCGAATTGCAGGGTGGAATTCGATGCGCTAGCAAATTCTACCCCTCAGATTTTTCCTCGTTCGATAACCGATCGATTTCCTGACGAAACTCGTTGAGATCCTTGAAGCTTCGATAGACTGACGCGAATCTTACAAACGCCACTTCGTCGAGATCCCGCAGCTGACTCATCACAAGTTCACCCACAGTGCGCGAATCGATTTCACGCTCACCCGTTGAGCGCAAACTCGCTTTAATTTTGGTTACTGCTTCTTCGACCCGCTCGATGCTAACCGGCCGCTTTTCCAGCGCCTTCATGAGACCGGCCGTCATTTTATCTTCGTTAAAGGGTTCGCGTATCCCGCCTGCCTTTATTATCCGCGGCATCACGAGCTCTGCCGCCTCGTAGGTCGTGAACCGTTCAGCGCAGGTGATGCATTCTCGGCGCCGACGCACATTATTACCCTCGGCAACGAGCCGTGAGTCAATTACTTTGGTGTCTACGGCACTACAAAAAGGACAATGCATGGCTTACGTTCCGTTCAAGCGAAATATGCTCTCTGTTATTGCTGTCAGATGAGCCTCAGTAATCGAAAAATGGCTTAGCCGTAAACAGGGAAGCGCGAGCACAGCTCGAGCACCTTTGTCTTCACGTCGGCGATGACCGCTTCATCTTCGATGTTATCCAACACGTCACACATCCAAGATGTCAATTCAGCAACCTCTGGCTCTTTAAAGCCCCTCGTGGTTACCGCGGGTGATCCAATACGCAAGCCGCTTGTGACAAACGGAGATTTAGGATCGTTTGGTACAGCATTTTTATTTACAGTAATATTTGCACGCCCAAGCGCTGCGTCTGCGTCTTTACCCGTAATATCCTGTTTAATTAGGCTGAGTAAGAACAGATGATCGTCTGTACCACCTGAAACCACATCGTAACCACGCGCCATGAATCCCTTGGCCATTTCACGCGCATTAGCAACAACCTGCGCTTGATAGGCCTTAAACTCATCGCTCATCGCTTCCTTAAAACAGATCGCCTTGGCAGCGATCACATGCATAAGCGGCCCGCCTTGGCTTTCGGGGAACACCGCGAAATTAAGCTTCTTTTCGAGTTCGGGATTGGATCGGGCAAGGATAATGCCGCCGCGCGGTCCGCGCAGCGTTTTGTGTGTAGTCGATGTTGTGACATCGGCAATATTTACAGGGCTAGGATAAACACCACCCGCGATAAGGCCTGAAACGTGCGCCATGTCGACAACAAACCACGCACCAACGGCATCTGCGATATCACGGAAACGCTGCCAGTCGACAATTTTAGAGTAGGCTGAGAAACCCGCCATGATCATCTTCGGTTTATGCTCATGTGCGAGGCGTTCAACTTGATCATAGTCGATCTCGCCCGTTTCAGCATTGAGCCCATATTGCACTGCCTTGTAGATGCGTCCTGAAAAGCTCACGCTTGCACCATGCGTGAGGTGACCGCCATCAGCGAGGCTCATGCCTAACACGGTATCGCCTGGCTCCATCAGCGCCATGTAAACCGCCGCGTTAGCCTGCGAACCGGAGTGAGGCTGTACATTGGCGTAGTCTGCGTTATACAGTTTTTTTGCCCGATCGATCGCGAGCTGCTCAATCACGTCAACGTGTTCGCAGCCACCGTAGTAACGTTTACCCGGGTAGCCCTCGGCGTACTTATTAGTCAGCACAGAGCCCTGCGCTTCCATGATAAAGGGACTAGCATGGTTCTCCGATGCAATCAGTTCAATATGCTCTTCTTGCCGAACGCGCTCGGCCTCCATGGCAACGGCTATTTCGGGATCGAACTCGGCGAGGCTGACATCGGTCTTAAACATCTTCTACTCCGGACAAAGCGACAAATGGGCATAATTTAGCCTGACAATTCTACATGATAGGGCGCCTTTCGGCATCTTTTAGTGGCCGTAAGCGAACCGGAAAAGGTCGTTCTGAGCCTATCAGGACAACAAGCTGTCATGATTACTCAGACAGGTGTCGCTGTTGGCGCTCGCTACCGGCGATGCAACAATTAATCGAGAAAAAGTTGGCCGCCCCTACTCAGGCTAAAGACAAAGAGGACAAGTTTTGCCTCCAACCCGCGTCACGACGACCGATTTACTATTTCCATGTTGTACAATCGGCACGTATTTTCGGTAAACATCTCTACAGACCAAGTATTTTCGACTATTACGAGAGCGTTATGGCATCACAATTCGTCTATCATATGAGCCGCGTGGGCAAGGTTGTTCCTCCCAAACGCGAAATCCTTAAAGATATTTCTCTGTCATTTTTCCCCGGCGCTAAGATTGGCGTACTCGGCCTCAACGGCTCGGGAAAGTCGACTTTGCTGCGGATCATGGCCGGCGTCGACAAAGAATTTAATGGAGAGGCGCGCCCACAAGCAGACATCAATATCGGTTACCTGCCGCAAGAACCGGAGTTAGACGAAGACGCCGATGTACGAGGCAACGTTGAGCAAGGACTCGGCGAGATCATGGCGCTGCTCGACGAGTTTAATGCGATCAGCGACAAATTCGCTGAACCAATGAGCGACGAAGAGATGAACAGCCTGCTCGAAAGGCAGGGCGATCTGCAAACCAAGATAGATGCTGTCGATGGCTGGGAAATTGACAGAATCTTAGAGCGCGCCGCCGATGCGCTTAGACTCCCGCCTTGGGATGCCAAAGTTGCTCACCTCTCTGGTGGAGAAAAGCGCCGCGTCGCTTTGTGCCGCCTACTGCTTTCTAAGCCAGACATGCTCCTGCTCGATGAGCCAACTAACCATTTGGACGCCGAAAGCGTGGCGTGGATGGAACGCTTTCTTCAAGATTATCCTGGCACCGTGGTCGCGATCACCCACGACCGCTATTTCCTCGATAACGCGGCAGGTTGGATTCTCGAGCTCGATCGAGGTCATGGTATTCCCTACGAGGGCAACTACACCAATTGGCTCGAAGCCAAAGAGGCGCGACTTCAGACTGAGGCAAAACAGCAGGCTGCTCATGAGAAAACCATTAAGGCCGAACTCGAGTGGGTGCGCGCGAATCCGAAGGGCCGCCAAAGCAAAAGCAAAGCGCGTATCGCTCGTTTCGAAGAGCTGAATTCGCAAGAATTTCAGACTCGCAACGAAACACAAGAATTATACATCCCCCCAGGCCCACGACTCGGAGATAAGGTTTTAGAAGTAAACAACCTTTGCAAAGGGTTCGGCGACAAGACGCTGATCGACAATCTTAGCTTCAGCGTCCCTAAGGGAAGTATCGTTGGCATTATTGGCGGCAATGGCGCGGGGAAAACCACCTTCTTGCGAATGCTCGTAGGTGACGAGAAGCCCGACAGTGGCAGCATCGAGCTTGGTGAGACTGTTCAGCTTTCCTATGTCGATCAGAGCCGCGATGCGCTCAACGGTGACAACACTGTGTGGCAGGAAATCTCCGATGGCCACGAGCAACTCGTCATCGGCCGCTATGAAGTATCATCGCGATCGTATGCGAGTCGCTTTAATTTCCGCGGCGGCGATCAGCAAAAATTTGTGAAAGACCTGTCGGGCGGTGAACGCAATCGCTTGCATATGGCCAAGCTACTTAAGCGCGGCGGCAACGTATTGCTGCTCGACGAGCCAACCAACGACCTCGATGTCGAAACTTTGCGTGCTCTCGAAGAGGGACTTTTGACTTTCCCGGGCTGCGCCATCGTGGTCTCGCACGACCGCTGGTTCCTCGATCGTATCTGCACTCATATCCTCGCATTTGAGGGCAATAGCCAGGTGATTTGGCACGAAGGGAATTACAGCGACTACGAGGCAGATCGCAAAAAGCGTCTCGGCGATAACGCAGAACCTACTCGAGTAAAATACAAAAAGCTGGGCGGATAAGGTAACAGGCTTAGCAGAAAAATTCGGCGTAGAACGCGTTAGGTAAATTATATAAATTGTCAGAGGTCTAGCTCAGTCCGTAGCTTTGCAAATCGCGCTTTGGCCTCGGCCGGATCGAGACGCTTATTAACACGGCTCGGCAGCGGCGTCGGCGAAAGGTCTTCGAGGTTCTCGCCGCGCATCACTCGCTGACAAAAGACTTGATAGTGATGCTCAAAAATGGGTTGCGCACGGCGTTGTCCTTCATTTGCGAGCATATACCAACCCGCAGCGCGGCCCGCGTAATAAACCGCAGGATGACTCCAAGCAAAATCCTTCTTCGGCGAAGGTGCAGAACAAGCTTCGTAATACGCGTCGCGTGCACTTGGTAAGCCGAACAGGTCGCCGCCGCGTTCGCAGGCTTTTATCAACTCGGCGAGACTGGGTAAAAATGTTTGACTGCGGACAATCGTTTTCACCGCCGCGACGATCTGTTGCGGCGCATAGTCTTCAAGGCAGCTAAGCCAGTACTTTTTGGCGATCGTCTCGCTGTCGACATCGGGAAACGCGCGATAGTATTGATTGTGGTAGGCAAACTGCAGCTGCGAGAACACCCTATTTATCGCAGCGATATGATCGAGGCCGTCGCCGTCTTTTGAGTCGGTGCTATACCTAGCATCGACGCCCTCAAGCACTAATTCCGTTGCAGACGATGCCTCGGCACCCACAGAGCCTCCAGACGAATCACGCCTCTCATTAGCTGAATAGTCTATGTCGCGCGCTGTTGGCTCGCCTATTTTTTTGTTTGGCTGCGTCAAATCAGCTTGCCCAACTGCGATCGTCGAGTTGTCGGAGTCGTTCTGCAACGCTGCTCGTGCCCGCGCTACCATCGCGTCGATTTTCTGCATTCTGTCCTCCTCTCGTGCTCATACCGCGGCTCGGTTGCTGCGCGTCGCGCTGAAGTTTACGCGCCCACTCGGCCTTAACAAACTGAAGAAAAGTCGTATTCCATGACGCTTTAGCTTGCTGGCTATCGCGCCAGTATAAAACAAACTCTGCGACACGAGCATTAGCGAAGTCCGCATCGATTTCAGCGAGCTGCAGCGTTTCGTAAAAATCAGCGCTCGGGCTCCAGTTAGCGGGAATCGGGCGCGGCGTGTCGTCGAAGCCCTGCATCGCCGTGTAGCGTGCCCACTGCCTGCGAATATGCTCGATGAATCGCGTATTCCAAGGACCTGAACTCGCGCCGCGTTCCTCCCAATAGAGAACGAATTCGGGAATCGCATCTTCAATAAAGTGCGGATTCACGCCTGCGTTATGCAGTATCGACAGCGCTTGTGGACTTGGCCGCCACGAAGCAGACATCTCACTTGCCTGCTCGAACGCGCCGCGGCGGGTTTGCTCTTCTCGCCAGAGTTTGAGGACATGCTTATAGAACGCGTTCCCCCACGAAAACCGAGCCTGACCGCGATCACGCCAATACTGCACGAACTCGGGGACTGCATCGCGAAGAAAGTCTTCGGGGATATTGTGCTGCTGGCACTGTTTAATCCACGTAGCTTCAGGCTGCCAATTCGCAGGAATTAATGTCGCGCTGCCATTAGATTGCGCGTGCGGCGCTGGCGTGTTCGCAGAATAGCCATAAACGGGAAGACCCTGACGGGGCGTTGCTGTCTTGCTACCTACGACATTGCTGCCGTCTTCGGGATTCTGTGCGGTCGCAAAAGCGGTGGCAGGCGTTGATTTCGTGGTTTGCGCAGCCTTCACGCCGTCGTCGATCTCGAAGCGCTGCGCGTTTTGCGTTAAGCCTTCGGAGATTTTAAGCAATCCGAGCTCTCGAAGATTAGACTGTATTCGACGAATGTCTATTGGCGCCCAGAACGGCAAAACTCGCTGCAGCTGCTCAAGATCAAGTTCCACCCATCGCTGCTGTTCGGCACCTGGCTCTGCGAGGGCGTGTTGCATGGCAATGAGCTCACCCAGCACATGCAGCATCACGGTCTCTTCAAGCCCGATGGTGGCGGCGAGAGTAGGTGAGATGAGTAACGGTCTCTCAGGGATTAATGTGGAATTCATATTGCTGCTTTTACCACGCACAGTGAGGTAATCTATAGATGAGCTTAAGGATACGCCGTGAAGCGAAGCAGGTAAAAGACTTCTCGCGCTGCGCAGACACAAAGGTCGATTTACACAATGCATACACACGTTATCCAGCGCTTTATCGACTCTCACGCGCTGCCTCATCATTTTGCAGACGACGCGGAGCGCTGGTTTGTACCACTCAGCGATGAGCTAATGGCGGCGTTTGGTCGCAGCAACACAATGGGCAAATCGCCGTTTGTTTTGGGAATTAGCGGCTGCCAAGGCAGCGGTAAGTCTACGGCATGCGAACTTCTTGAGTCATTGTTGTCGGCCCAAGGTCTTGTCGTCGCTCGGCTATCGCTCGACGACTTCTACTTTAGTCAACAGAGGCGAAGAGTGCTTGCTCAGGCAGTACACCCGCTTTTCGCCACGCGCGGCGTGCCTGGTACGCATGATATAGATCTCGCACTCACTACCCTCGCAGCACTTCGTGACAACGATCGCTCGGACATTACCGCACTACCTCGATTCGACAAAACGACCGACAACCCGCTGCCTCGCGAAGAGTGGCCCATACTATCAGCTCGCCATAACCGCCCGCCTGCGGACATTGTACTACTCGAAGGCTGGTGTCTTGGCGCTACACCGCAGTCAGAATGCGAGCTCGCCGGCGCGTGCAACAGTTTAGAACGAGAAGAGGACCCGGAAGGGCTCTGGCGAGGATTTGTGAACGAGCAACTTGCTGGCGACTACCAAATTCTTTTCAGCCAACTCGATCGCCTGATCTTTCTGGCGGCGCCAAGCTTTAACTCTGTCTTGACCTGGCGAATTAGGCAGGAGTCTCGCCTACGCGCTCGTGAATTGCACTCGGCGCCTTTGGCGTCGGAATTAATGAATGAGGCTCAGGTCGAGCGGTTTGTTCAGCATTTCGAGAGGCTTACTAAGCACTGTCTCGCACTACTGCCTTCGATTGCCGACACCGTATTCGAGCTGGATACCAATCAACGGATTATCGATAGGCGCTAAAATCGCGATCTCTCTATTACCTCAAACTAACGATGCCCGCTCAAGGCGCTTCTGGAAAATACGCCCTACCTACTAAGTTGCCGCTCCTATTGATGGCGATTGTTGTCGCATTTTGTCCAGAAGACTAGTAACCCAGACGCGCGCCACTAGCAGCGTCAGGGCGATCGCAGCGATCTGACGCCACAGCGCAGTTTCGTCGCCATGACTCATCGCCGCCAGTTCAAGCTCCCAGCCGAATACACCATACAGCTGATTAAGCGCGAGGCCCAAAACTATCGCTGTCGCGATAACACCAATTAGGTAAGCGAAGAGCGAACGAATGCCGAGCTGCTCTTTAATCACCCCCATCGTTGCGATATTAGTCGCCGGTCCAGTGAGCATAAATACCAGCGCAGCACCCGGTGAAATACC
>Ga0255752_10000856_pt1 | contig 36841 bp, 35 predicted proteins | sample 011ome_25_FD_179952 | JGI IMG/M metagenome (GOLD analysis project Ga0255752, IMG submission 179952) | Coastal salt marsh microbial communities from the Groves Creek Marsh, Skidaway Island, Georgia - 011512CT metaG (version 2) | ecosystem: Environmental > Aquatic > Marine > Intertidal zone >... | reverse complement strand
GCGGATCCGCCGAAGAAGAAGCCGCGCAGTTCCTGAAGGATGAAGCAAAACGTGGCCGCAGCAAGCCGACAGCGGGCTTTATCGCAGGCCGCACAGCCCCTCCTGGTCGTCGTATGGGCCACGCAGGTGCAATCGTTGCCGGCGGCAAAGGCGGTGCCGAGGACAAGATCGAAGCGATGAAATCAGCTGGCATCGTCGTCGCCGAAAGCCCCGCGGGCTTGGGCGAAGCGGTTCTGAAAGCGATCGGGTAATTTCATGAACGCGGGTGGTCGTCATTGTTGTAAGACAAGGACTGAATCTGGTTTATTTCAGGTGCTGCGCCCGCGTTTGTGGTCATACACGCTTGCAGTTATTGCAAGCGTGTCGCTTGGGGCTGTTGCGCCACAAACTTTGCATGCAGCCTCTTCAAGCATTGCAAGCGATGCAGTTAATGCGTGCAATAGCGCGAAATCGAATACGTCATCACCGATCGAACAACTGCAAGCGCAAGGATGGCAAGAAGTCCGCGCTTTTGCACCAGATGCCCGCAAAGCATTAATTGACGGCGCAATTGCGGTTTTGAGTGACGATGAGTCTAAGAAAATTGATTGGCAGGCAACGCAATCACAAATTACCGATCTTGTTGGGAAGTTTGAAAAATCCAGCAAGAATGGAAAAGCACATCGTTTATTCCAATATCAACACGGTTCGACAGCTGCGTTGTTTGTTGCAAATATCAAAAGCGAAAACGCGGTTGGTGTACGCTGTATTTACGGTGGGCCCTCTGACCCATCACTAGAAAAACTGGTGCAGTCGTTGTCATCTATGGACAGCAAAGTTGGCAGAAAACAGTCCAATGTCGGCGTCGACATTCATTTTTTAAATGCCACCGAAGATCAGACAAGCATCAGCACAAAAATTGCGCATTACACCAAGACTTTGATCCCGACCCTAAACCGTACCCCGAATGCCAAAGTCGGCATTTCCATCATCAAGCTTTCCCAAAAGTGAGCAAAACATGAACGACCATTCCCCGAACGATCAATTCCATGCCTCTAGCTTTATGCAAGGTCATAATGCTGAGTATCTGGAACAGCTTTATGCGCAATATGCAAAGGACCCCAATGCGGTTGACGATGCATGGCGTGCCTTTTTCCAATCTTTGGGCGATCCCAATGGTGATGTGACCCAAGAGGCCGCAGGTGCCAGCTGGTCGCGCGCGGATTGGCCACAGCAGCCAAATGACGATTGGACGGCCGCGCTGACCGGGGAATGGCCCATCGTACCAGATGAAGCCAAAAGCGCCGGCAAAAAGATAAAAGAGAAAGCCGCCGCCGCAGGTGTCGAGGTGTCGGACGAAGCTGTCAAGCGCGCCGTTTTGGACAGTATCCGCGCCTTGATGATTATCCGCGCCTATCGTATTCGTGGGCATCTGGTGGCCGACCTTGACCCATTGGGCATGCGCGATCAAACGCCACATCCTGAATTGGATCCGAAATCTTATGGTTTTACCGATGCGGATATGGATCGGCCCATTTTTATTGATAACGTATTGGGTCTGCAAATCGCATCTATGCGCCAGATCGTTGATATCGTGAAACGCACCTACTGCGGCACATTTGCCCTGCAATACATGCATATTTCCGATCCTGAACAATCCAGCTGGCTGAAAGAGCGGATCGAAGGCTATGGCAAAGAGATCACCTTTACCCGAGAAGGCCGCAAGGCAATTTTGAACAAATTGGTCGAAGCAGAGGGATTTGAAAAATTCCTGCATGTTAAATACATGGGCACCAAGCGGTTCGGATTGGATGGCGGCGAAAGCTTGATCCCCGCGCTAGAACAAATCATCAAACGCGGCGGCGCCTTGGGCGTGCGCGATATTGTGATTGGCATGCCCCACCGTGGCCGTTTGTCGGTTTTGGCAAATGTTATGGGCAAACCCTATCGTGCCATTTTCAACGAATTTCAGGGCGGGTCGTTCAAACCCGAGGATGTCGATGGTTCGGGCGATGTGAAATATCACCTAGGGGCGTCGTCGGACCGTGAATTTGACGGCAATACTGTGCACCTATCGCTGACGGCGAACCCATCCCACCTTGAGGCGGTCAACCCAGTTGTATTGGGCAAAGTGCGCGCAAAACAGGAACAAATGGGCGACACGGATCGCACCGCCGTTCTGCCATTGTTGCTGCATGGGGATGCTGCCTTTGCCGGACAGGGTGTTGTGGCCGAATGTTTTGGTCTGTCTGGTCTGGTAGGCCACAAAACGGGTGGAACCATGCACGTTGTGGTCAATAACCAAATTGGCTTTACCACTGCGCCGCATTTTTCACGTTCATCCCCCTATCCCACCGACATCGCACTGATGGTTGAGGCGCCGATTTTCCACGTCAATGGTGACGACCCCGAGGCAGTGGTACACGCTGCCAAGGTCGCCACAGAATTCCGCCAGAAATTCCACAAAGACGTCGTGATCGACATTTTCTGTTACCGCCGGTTTGGCCATAACGAAGGCGACGAGCCGATGTTTACCAACCCGATCATGTACAACAAAATCAAGCGTCAAAAAACCACGCTTGCGCTATACACAGAACGCTTGGTCAAAGATGGCCTGATCCCAGAAGGCGAAATTGAGGATATGAAAGCGGGCTTCCAAGCCTTCCTCAATGACGAATTCGAAGCAGGCAAAGATTATAAACCAAACAAAGCCGACTGGCTGGATGGTCGCTGGTCACATTTGAACCGTAACAAAGACGACTATCAGCGCGGTCAAACTGCAATTGCGCCAGAAACGTTGGAACAGGTGGGCAGTGCGCTGACAACTGCGCCCGATAATTTTCCAATGCACAAAACTGTAACGCGTTTGCTGGACACCAAAAAGCAAATGTTTGAAACAGGCCAAGGCTTTGACTGGGCCACCGCAGAGGCGCTTGCATTCGGATCGTTAATGACCGAAGGCTATCCCGTTCGTTTGTCAGGCCAGGATGCAACACGCGGCACATTCAGCCAACGCCATTCTGGTTTGATCAACCAAGAAACCGAAGAACGCTATTACCCTCTAAACCACATTCGCGACGGTCAGGCGAAATACGAAGTCATTGATTCAATGCTGTCTGAATATGCGGTGCTTGGGTTTGAATATGGCTATTCCCTGTCCGAACCAAATGCGCTGGTGATGTGGGAAGCCCAGTTTGGCGATTTCGCCAACGGTGCGCAGATCATGTTCGACCAATTCATCAGTTCAGGCGAAAGCAAATGGTTGCGGATGTCCGGTCTGGTCGTTCTGCTGCCCCACGGGTTCGAAGGCCAAGGCCCAGAACACAGTTCAGCCCGACTTGAACGGTTCTTGCAAATGTGTGGTCAGGATAACTGGATCGTGGCGAACTGTTCGACACCTGCCAACTATTTCCACATCCTGCGCCGTCAGTTGCACCGCAGCTATCGTAAACCGCTGATTATGATGACGCCAAAATCATTGCTGCGCCACAAATTGTGTATTTCTGATGCCTCTGATTTCACCGATGGATCTTCGTTCCACCGCGTGCTTTGGGATGATGCACAGAAAGGTCACTCAGACACCAAACTGGTTGCAGATGATAAAATCAAACGCGTTGTTATGTGTTCTGGCAAGGTCTATTATGACCTGCTCGAGGAACGCGATGCACGTGGCATTGATGACATTTATCTGCTGCGCTTTGAACAATTCTATCCTTTCCCTGCGATTTCCGCGGTCAAGGAATTGGAACGCTTCAAAGGTGCTGAAATGATTTGGTGCCAAGAAGAACCCAAAAACCAAGGGGCATGGTCGTTCATCGAACCAAACCTGGAATGGGTCCTAACCCATATCGACGCAAAACATAGTCGCCCCACATATGTAGGCCGCGCGACATCCGCATCGCCTGCCACCGGCCTTGCATCGCAACACAAAGCACAACAACAGGCGCTGGTAGACGAAGCGCTGACTATTAAAGGGAACTAACCAATGACAGAAGTACGTGTTCCAACCTTGGGTGAATCTGTAACCGAGGCCACCGTTGCTACATGGTTCAAAAAACCGGGCGATGCTGTCGCAGTGGACGAAATGTTATGCGAGCTAGAAACAGACAAAGTCACCGTCGAAGTGCCCAGCCCCGTTGCCGGCACCATCGGTGATATCGTCGCAGCCGAAGGCACGACAGTTGGTGTCAATGCCCTGCTGGCAAATATCACAGCGGGTGGTGCAGCCGCCGCACCCACGCCAGCCCCTGCCCCCGCAGCAGCATCCAGCACCGATGCTGTCGACGTCATGGTCCCAACATTGGGCGAATCCGTATCCGAAGCGACCGTTGCGACTTGGTTCAAACAGGTCGGTGATACAGTCGCCCAGGATGAAATGCTCTGCGAGCTGGAAACCGACAAAGTATCCGTCGAAGTGCCCGCACCCGCCGCAGGCGTCTTGACAGAAATTCTAGCAGCCGAGGGCGCGACAGTCGCAGCCGGCGGCAAACTGGCAATTTTGGGTGGTGCGTCCGCATCTGCGGCCACCGCACCGGCCCCAACTCCAGCCGTCGCGGCACCGACTGCCGGTGCGACTGGCGTTCAAGATGCCCCATCCGCCAAAAAGGCCATGGCCGAGGCAGGCATCAGCCGCGATGCCGTCACCGCAACCGGACGCGATGGTCGTGTTATGAAAGATGACGTCGCGCGCGCTGTTGCCGCAGCCGCCGCATCCCCAGCACCGGCACCCGCAGCCGCGGCGCCACGCGCCCCCGTTGCCGCCGATGATGCCGCACGCGAAGAACGCGTAAAAATGACACGTCTGCGCCAAACCATCGCAAAACGTCTCAAAGACAGCCAAAACACCGCTGCCATGCTGACGACCTATAACGAAGTCGACATGTCCGCCGTTATGGCCCTGCGCAACGAATACAAAGACGCGTTTGAAAAAAAACACGGCGCTCGCATGGGCTTTATGTCCTTCTTTACCAAAGCATGCTGTCATGCTCTGAAAGAAGTGCCAGAGGTCAACGCAGAAATCGACGGCACTGACATCGTGTACAAAAACTATGTCCACATGGGCGTCGCCGCAGGCACGCCCACCGGTCTGGTTGTTCCTGTCATCCGTGATGCCGACCAAATGTCCTTTGCTGACATTGAAAAGGCAATCGCCGAAAAAGGCCGCCGTGCCCGTGATGGCAAATTGTCTATGGCCGAAATGCAAGGCGGCACATTCACCATTTCAAACGGTGGTGTCTATGGCTCGCTGATGTCATCGCCCATCTTGAACCCACCACAATCTGGCATCTTGGGCATGCACAAAATCCAAGACCGCCCTGTGGTCGTCAACGGTGAAATCGTGATCCGTCCGATGATGTATCTGGCCCTGTCCTACGACCACCGCATCGTCGACGGTAAAGGCGCGGTAACATTCCTCGTCCGCGTCAAAGAAGCCCTCGAAGATCCGCGTCGCTTGCTCCTAGACCTTTAACACGCCCGCGGCATGGCCCAAATCATTGGGCCGTGCCTTGGCAAACAGGTGCCCCATGTCGCCAGAACTAACAGCGCTTGCGCTTGCTACCCTTCTACAAATCGCTCAGATCGCGCTTTTTGCGGTTTTGGGCAATCGTGAACTGGGCGTCAAATACGCACTTAGCGCACGCGACCAGGGACGCGTGCTTTCTGGCTATGCCGCCCGCGCACAACGCGCAATGAACAACCATTTTGAAAGCCTATCCCTTTTCGCGATTGCAGCGATCATCTGCCATCTCAGCCAAGCATCATCACATATAACCGCTCTCGCAGGCTGGGCCTATCTTGGCAGTCGCATTCTCTACGTTCCCGCCTATATCTTTGCTCTAACCCCATGGCGCACCATATTTTGGGTCATTGGCCTCGGGGCAATTTGCACACTGCTAGGCGCCGCACTCTTATGACATTTTTTGTCTCCAAATATCCCGGGGGAATTGGCCGCAGGCCAAGGGGGCAGCGCCCCCACCCCGCCCACAAGAAAGGATCACCCCATGTCTCAATATGATGTCATCGTAATCGGCGGCGGCCCCGGCGGCTATGTCGCGGCCATTCGCTGCGCACAACTCGGTCTCAAAACCGCCTGCGTCGAAGGGCGCGATGCTCTGGGCGGCACATGCCTCAACGTTGGCTGCATTCCATCCAAAGCGCTTCTACATGCCTCGCATCAACTGCACGAGGCAGAACATAATTTCGAAAAAATGGGCCTCATCGGCAAACCACCATCCGTCGATTGGGACAAAATGCAGGCCTATAAAAACGATGTGATCGATGGCAACACCAAGGGCATCGAATTTTTGTTTAAGAAAAACAAAATCGACTGGCTCAAAGGCTGGGGGTCCATTCCCGCCGCAGGTCAGGTCACTGTTGGTGATACGACATATGACACCAAAAATATCATCATCGCCTCTGGCTCTGTGCCCTCTGCCTTGCCCGGGATTGAAATTGATGAAAAAATTGTTGTGACATCAACAGGTGCGCTTAGCCTGCCCAAAACACCTAAGAAAATGGTTGTGATTGGCGCTGGCGTCATTGGTTTGGAACTGGGATCTGTCTATGCCCGTCTTGGGGCCGAGGTCACAGTGGTTGAATACCTAGATGTGATCACCCCCGGCATGGACGGTGAGGTTCAAAAAACATTTCAGCGCATTTTGAAAAAACAGGGCATGAACTTTGTCATGGGCGCGGCGGTTCAGAAAGTGGACAAAACAAAAACCAAGGCCAAGGTCACCTATGCCCTGCGCAAGGACGACAGTGAACACACAATCGACGCAGATGTGGTTTTGGTGGCAACTGGGCGCAAACCCTATACCGATGGTCTGGGCTTGGATGCGCTGGGTGTCACCATGACCGAACGCGGACAAATTGCAACCAACGCACAGTGGCAAACCAATATCCCAGGTATCTATGCCATCGGTGACGCCATTGCAGGCCCCATGCTAGCGCACAAAGCCGAAGACGAAGGCATGGCCGCTGCCGAAGTGATCGCGGGCAAACATGGCCATGTGAATTATGACGTGATCCCCGGTGTGATTTACACAAACCCCGAGGTCGCAAATGTCGGCAAAACCGAAGAGGCACTAAAGGCCGAAGGCCGCGCCTATAAGGTGGGTAAATTCAACTTTATGGGCAACGGACGTGCCAAGGCGAATTTTGCTGCAGACGGGTTTGTCAAATTGCTGGCGGATGCCGAAACCGATCGGATTTTGGGCGCGCATATCATTGGCCCAGCGGCGGGTGATTTGATCCATGAAATCTGTGTGGCCATGGAATTTGGCGCATCAGCCGAAGATTTGGCACTGACCTGCCACGCCCACCCCACCTATTCCGAAGCGGTCCGCGAAGCGGCACTGGCCTGCGGCGACGGTGCCATTCACGCCTAAAGCCCCATAAATGGACACAAACACAGGGCCACGCGTTTGCGTGGCCCTTGTTGTTTTACAGCTTTGAATGCGTTCCGTCGCACAAGGGTGCTTTGGCGCTGTGTTTACATCCACAGAAAAAGACCTTGCCCGTTTTTTCTGCCGTATATTTCACGGGGCTAAATTCGGTGCCTTTGTGGCTGCCATCACAATAGGGTTGTTTTGTGCTTTTGCCACAGGCGCACCAGAAATATGTTTTGCCCTCTTCCACTTCTGTTGGCAGGGGTGACTTTTGAAAAATATCCGGATTTGTCATATTCGTTCCTCTCAGTCTGTTCAGTGAAGTTAGGGCGCGACAGGCAATAAAAAACCCCGCTTAAGCGGGGTTTTTTATTTAGCTTGGTTCCGGCGCCAAATCACCTTCTGATGTTTTGGGCTTGGCCTTGGCTTTGGGAATTGCCGTGACCGATGCGCTACCGTCATCCTCGGGGTCATCGCCGCCATGTGGTGGCAACCCCTGCATCACGCGCTTGATTTCCTCGCCCGTCAGCGTTTCATATTCCAGCAACCCTTGGGCCAAACGTTCCCACTCATCTTTTTTCTCGGTCAAGATTTCATAGGCGCGATCATAGCCGCGCTGGATAAAGCCTTTGACCTCTTCTTCGATCATGACTTTCGTATCTGCGGACACTGAAAAACCGCCAGTGTTGCCTTGGTATCCTTCGTGTGCTTCGGTGTAGTCGATGTTGCCAACTCGGTCGGACATACCCCAACGTAACACCATCGCACGCGCCAGACCGGATGCCTGCTGGATATCGCCGGCAGGGCCGTTTGACACGTTGTCCGCACCATATTTGATAATCTCAGCCGCTTTGCCCGCCATGGTCATGGCCAGCTTCTCTTCGCATTCGGATTTGTGCCAATTCAGACGATCGATTTCAGGCAAAGACACAACCATCCCCAAGGCACCGCCGCGCGGAATGATCGTCGCCTTATAGACAGGATCACACTGTGGCAGGGTCAAACCGACCACTGCGTGGCCTGCTTCGTGATAGGCAGTTTTTTCTTTCTGATCTTGGGTCAAAACCATGGACCTGCGCTCTGCGCCCATCATGACTTTGTCCTTGGCGTTTTCAAAATCTGACATGGTCACAACTGATCGACCAATGCGCGCCGCCATCAGGGCCGCTTCGTTTACCAAATTGGCCAGATCAGCACCCGAAAACCCAGGTGTCCCGCGGGCAATCAAGCGCAAATCCACGTCTGGGCCCAATGGCGTTTTACGCGCATGCACGTTCAAGATTTTTTCGCGGCCCTTGATATCTGGATTTGGCACCGTCACCTGACGGTCAAAACGACCAGGGCGCAGCAGTGCTGGGTCCAAAACATCACGGCGGTTTGTGGCGGCCACGATGATCACGCCTTCGTTCGCCTCAAACCCGTCCATTTCAACCAGCAACTGGTTCAATGTCTGTTCGCGTTCGTCATTACCACCGCCGTAACCGGCGCCACGATGGCGACCCACGGCGTCGATTTCGTCGATAAACACGATACAGGGTGCGTTTTTCTTGGCCTGTTCGAACATGTCGCGTACACGGCTTGCCCCGACGCCTACGAACATTTCAACAAAGTCTGACCCCGAGATGGTGAAAAACGGAACGCCCGCCTCGCCCGCGATGGCACGGGCCAACAGGGTTTTACCGGTACCTGGAGGGCCCACCAACAGTGCACCTTTGGGGATTGTTCCGCCCAAGCGGCTGTATTTTTGTGGGTTGCGCAGGAATTCGACGATTTCTTCCAGCTCTTCTTTGGCCTCGTCAATGCCGGCCACATCGTCAAATGTCACACGGCCTTGCTTTTCGGTTAGCAATTTCGCCTTGGATTTGCCAAAGCCCATTGCACCCCCTTTGCCGCCGCCCTGCATCCGGTTCATGAAATAAATCCAAACCCCGATCAGCAGCAGGAATGGGAACAAAGTCATAAAGAACGACTGCAGCCCAGATTGTTCCTGTGCCTCGGCACGGATGGCCACGTTATTGTCGATCAACAGGTCTGTTAGATTGCTGTCAGCTGGACGGATCGTGATGTATTCACGTTTATCCCCACCAACGAAACGAACACGTTCGCCATCTAATGTTACGGCGCTTACATCGCCCTGTTCAACCGAAGCGACAAATTCGGAATAGCTAATTTCGCGACTTTGTAGTGTGTTGCTGCCGTTGCTGAATACGTTGAACAAAACAACGACCAGTAAAAACAGAACGACCCAAAATGCGATGTTACGATTATTGCCCAAGGCGCGTCTCCTACATTACTTAAGTTCCGTGTTACCACAGAAGCGTTGGTTCATAAATAGACATTGGGCGCCAAGGTTCAATGGCCTAACAAGTAATCTGCGAACTTTGGCCGCAAATTCGTTAAATATTTTTCATCTGCTGCAACCAAAGTTGGTGCGGCCCGTAAAATTTCACCTGCAAACAGGGCTGGTTGCACCTGCAATCGGCGGCTGGGATGGCGTTTTTTGATGTCTTTGGGCAGCTGTGCGATGCCCTGCGCGCCCAAGGGTGCAATTGCCCAACCGGCCTGATCTGGGCCCACATAGGACCACAGGCCATCCCAACATGCGCCTGATACAGCTGGGACGAATGTATCTGACAGGGCGTTTAATTCGCGATCAATCCAAACACAGGCTTGGCGGGGCGATAACACACACCCCATCAAGGTTTGTGCCCGCCCCTGCCCAACCGCCTGCCAGACCTGTTCCAGACTGGATAATCTGGGGCGATAGGGGGAACCACTGGTCCACATCAAGGCGGCGGCCAGCAATCGCAAACGAATTTCAGCGGGCGCCTTGGCCAGCCCTGCCAGCGACAACCGCAGCCCAAGCGCATCTTGGGCCACGATATCGTGGGCGGCACTCTGTGTGGCCACAGCCAATGCGGCGCGCGCGCGCTGCATACTATGTGCTAAGGTGGCCAATGTTGCGGGATCTATGCCCAACTGCGCCAATTGTGGCATGGCCTGACGCATGCGGATGCGATCGTAGTCGGGGTTATCATTGCTGGGATCATCGCACCATGTTTGCCCCCGCGCTGTCAGATATCGGCGCAAATCAGCCCGCGATACATCCAACAACGGACGTAGCAATTCCAATCCATGTGGCAATCTACGGCGTGGGGACATAGCCGCCAACCCATCAACACCAGAGCCGCGTTTTATGCGCAACAAAACAGTTTCGGCCTGATCATCTAGCGTATGGCCCAGCAAAACATATGTGACCCCATCTGGGCAGGCCGACTGGATCAATCGATACCGTGCCGCGCGTGCCGCAGCTTGGGTGTTGCCTTGCCCCTGCCAATCCTGCCAGGCCACCGTCTGGTGCGCCAGATCCATGGTGTTACACAAATCATGGACCCATGCCGCTTCTTGTGCGCTGTCGCGGCGTAATTGATGATCAATTGTGACAACCTGCAAACAAACGCCATGGCGCATGGCCCAATCATGGGCCAACAGCAACAGCGCAACGCTATCGGACCCGCCCGATACCGCCACCATCACTGTGGCAGGTTGCGGGCGCAGCGCCAGCCGATCCATACCCGCGTCAAACTGGCGTTGAATATCAATCGTTACTGACACGCAAGTTCAGACATAATTTGCGCAGATTGTGCCGCAAATTCAGACTGAGGGAACCGAATTCCCACCTGCCCTAAGGTTTGACACCCTGCATCATTTTGACCAAGTTTCGTCAGCGACATACCCAACAGCGTCAACATTTCCGGTGCCGCATCGGAGGTGCCGTAATTTGTGAACCCTTCTAGATAGGCGCGCGCGCTGGCACGGTGATCTTGCAATTCATCAAACGATTTACCGCGGATCAACAGAGCTTGTGCCGCAAGGGGGCTGTTGGGATAGGTTTGCGAAAACCGCGCCAACATATCAGCGGCCTCTTGGTAGCGGCCTTGGTCATAGGCGCGCGTGGCTGCATCAAAATCAGCACGTTCCCCGACTGCTAATTCGGCAGCAGGTTGCGTAGGCTGCGGCGCGGGCAAGGCAATATCGCCCCCCAATGTGGTTGTTTCACCCAATTGGGATATATCACCGCCCTCTAGTTCAACCAAGCGAAATTCCAGATCAGCAATGCGGCGCGTGCCGTCTGCGACGATTTGTTCAATCCGCAGTTCCAGCGTTTCCGTGGCCCCTGTCAGGCGCTGCAGTTGTGTTTCCAACGCACTGACACGATCCAAAACCGACCCAGCCGCACCCGTACCACTGGGCGAGCCCGTGGTTGACAGTTCCTGTTTTAGACGCTGGATTTCCACATATAAAACATTCAAATCCTGTCGGATATCCGCCAGTGATTGCGCCCGATCTTGGGCCAGCGCCATGCTTGGCCCAATCAGGGTCATCAAAACCATTGCCAATACGCGCATGGCACTCTCCTACAATCAGTTAGAAGTTTGCGTTATTGATCACACTAACCGCGCGGCGGTTCATGGCATAACAGCTTTCGGCGCTGCACAATTCTGCGGGACGCTCTTTGCCATAGCTGACGGTTTGGATACGATCAGCAGACACGCCCATCGACACCAAATATTCACGTGCGGCATTGGCACGGCGTGCGCCAAGGGCCAAGTTATATTCGCGCGTGCCCTGTTCGTCTGCATGCCCCTCAATCGTGACGTTATATGCAGGGTTTTGTGCCAGCCAATCGGCTTGGGCCGCCAAAACCACACGAGCAGAGTCATCGATCGCAGATTGATCAACTGTGAAATACACACGATCACCGACCGTTTGCTGGAAATAGGCGGGCGATGCGGGATCGCTGGCGCTGCCTTGGGCATAACCATTTGCGCCATCGGCGCCATCAGACGCCCAGCGGCCTGCGTTGTTGTTGGAACAGGCTGATACGACGACCAGCGCTAGAACGAAAGATGCTCGGACAAAGTTCATATTGGTGCCTCATATATTTTTGTTAGATTGTATCACGTTTCATATCACTTGCAAATGCCCGTGCTAGCCCCCCAAGGGCGACCATGCGGGATCAGACCCACCGACAGGGGTTGGTACAGGTTTCAAATTACGCCCCGACACATCGACCGAATACAAGTTCGTCGTACCCGAGGCGCCTTGGGTTTCGCGTGAAAACATGATCACGCGGCCGTTGGGGGACCATGTGGGTCCTTCGTCCAGAAAGGATGCTGTTAGCAGACGTTCTTGGCTGCCGTCTGTGCGCATGACACCGATATGGAACCGCCCCTTGCTTTGTTTGGTAAATGCAATCATGTCACCCCGCGGCGACCACACGGGGGTGCCATAGCGGCCCGATTGTGAACTGATCCGTTTCGCCGTGCCACCGCTTACCGGCATGATATACAGCTGCTGCGTACCTGAACGGTCGCTTTCAAAAACGATCTGACGGCCGTCTGGGGAAAAACTGGGCGCGGTTTCAATGGATGCGTCATTCGTCAAACGCACGCTTTGCCCCGTGCTAAGGTTCATCGAATAAATATCCGTGTTACCGCCCTGTTCCAGTGAATACACGATTGTATTGCCATCGGGGGAAAACCGTGGCGCGAAACTCATGGTGCCGGGGGTGTTTTGCAACACGCGGCGGTTTGTTGTGCCCACATCCATCAGATAGATCCGTGGGAACCCTGTTTCATAACTGGTATACAGAATTCGATCGCCCGTGGGTGAAAACCGTGGGGCCAAAACCAAATCCTTGGCATCGGTCAGATAGGTGACATTTGCGCCATCATAATCCATGATTGCCAAACGCTTGCGGCGCTGACCCTTGGATCCGGTTTCTGCGACAAAAACAACGCGGCTGTCGAAATAGCCGCCTTCGCCGGTGATGCGACTATAGACAGCATCAGCCACCTTGTGCCCCATACGCCGCCAACCTTGGACGCTGCCGGACAATTTCAAACCTGTTCCCATTTCTTGGTTCGCAAATACGTCATAGACGCGGAATTTAACGGTAACGGTTTGACCTGAGACCGACACAGCGCCTGAAATCAAGGCCTGGGCATTGATCGCTTTCCAATCTGAATACTGAATGGGCGACGAAAAGGACGTGATCGTACTGATAAACGCGCTGTCTGGAATGCGGCGAAACAGGCCTGATCCAATCAAATCCTGCGCCACGACATTTGCGATGTCTTGGGCCAATTGTTCCGATCCTGGCGTTTCCGCAACAAAGGTCGGGGCCGCAAAGGGCATGGGTTCAATGACGCCATCGGTAATTTCAATTCGCAACGGTGCAGCAGATGCAAGCGGTGCAAACAACAAGGCAATCAGAACAAAGAGTGTGCGGAACATGAGCGTGTCCTCAGTTATTGGGGTTAAATGTTATTTCGATTTCGCGCCATTGGTCGTATTTGTCAGCTGGCAAACTATACCCAGATTTTTGGCATAAATAAATCGCGCGGCGGGCAGCTTGGAAAGCGATTTGTGTATCAGATTCACTGCCGCCTTGGGATGCGACCAGTTTGGGTTCACTATCAACCTTGCCGTTGCGATCCAGTGTCATGGCCACTGTGACTGTCACACGGGCCCACAGGCTGCCATCATCCAAATTCCAACACTGCTGAACCGAGGCACGGAAAGCTTCGCGTTCGCTAAAGCTTAGCGGTGGGCCGGATGGCGTGTCCGACTGCGTATCTGCCAAAGCAGCGGCCAGCGCATCATTCACAGATTGCTGATCGACGGGTGGTTTTGCGTCCTGCTCAGGTGCAGGTTCTGGCGTGGGTTGTGGTGCTGGATCAGGGTCACTGACTTGGGCCAACTGTGCTGGCCGCTTTCGGGGTCGCAGCGACGTTGATGGCGCGCCTGACGGTTTTGGCGTGGCTTCGGTCACAATTTCTGTCACCGCCTCTTGGGGGGCGGCGGCCTCTTGCTGATCTTGGGGGGTATCAGCGGCGGTGTCGCCGGTCAGGCTGACACTGTCTTGGGCGGTATCTGCCTCGGCCACATCAGGGGGCGGGGGCGCGACGGGTTCGGGCGCTACGCGATCAATCGGCTTGGGCGCAGGCGGCGCATCACGTTGTGGGGCATTGGGCAATGGGTCCGCAGGCGGTTGGGGCCGCGGCTGCGGCTTCACAACGGGCGCTGCATCTGGATCGGGGGCCGCAGGGGGCACCTGTTCAGGTTCCGGATCATTGGGCACGGTCAAGGGTGTCACGGTATCAGAAATTTCAGGCGCAGATGCCGTGGCCGACAGCGCCAAAAATTCCTGTTCCGAAATCACGGCCACATCGGTTACCTCAAAGGGGATGGGTTCAGGGCGAAATGCCCCACCAAACAGCACCCACAGGATAAATCCCGCATGTGCAGCCCCCGAGATATAATGGCCGATATGCATCTGCATCGCCTGTTAATTCTGTTGCGCCATAGTTGGCCCGCCAACATCTGTCACCAAACCGATATTGGAAAACCCTGCCGCGTTTAGCGCGCCCATCACTTGGACCACGGTTTCATAGGAATTGGCCCCATCTGCACGCAAGAAAATGCGATCATTGCTGCGTTCGGCTGCGATGGCGCGCAGTTTGGCAATCAATTCATCGCGTGGGGTGGCTGTGTTCTGGATCGACAATGACCCGTCCGCTGCCAGCGTAACGGTCAACGGTTCCTCTTGGTCCGTGGGCAGGGCATTGGCGGCGGTTTTGGGCAATTCAACAGGCACGCCAACGGTCAACATCGGGGCCGCCACCATGAAAATGATCAACAACACCAACATCACATCCACAAACGGCGTGACGTTGATTTCAGCCATGGGCTGCGACCGGCGTTTGCGCCCGCGCCCCTTGTCTGATTTAACCACACCCGCGCCCATATCAGCTGTCCAACTGACGGCTAAGGATTGTGGAAAATTCGTCCGAGAATGCTTCGTATCCGGCAAGCAATCGATCACTGTCGCCGCTAAGTTTATTATAAAAAACAACGGCCGGAATAGCTGCGATCAAGCCCAATCCTGTGGCCAACAATGCCTCGGCAATGCCCGGGGCCACGACGGCAAGGTTTGTGTTTTGCTGTGCCGCAATTTCAATAAAGGCGTGCATGATGCCCCAAACGGTCCCGAACAGCCCGATAAAGGGGGCTGTGGACCCGATGGTGGCCAAGACGGTCAAACCCTTTTGCAATTCATCAGCTGCACGGGTCACAGCCACATCCATAGATCGTTCGATCCGTGATTGCGCACCTGCGATCAAACGGCCCTGATCATTGTGCGACCGCTGCCATTCGACCATACCCGCGGCAAAAACGCGTGCGGTCTGGCCTGCTGGTTCTGGACCCATTGCATCAAACAGTTCATCCAGCGGTTCGCCAGACCAAAACTGACGATCAAAGGCTTTCGCCTCGTCGCGGGCGCGGCGATATAACAGGGTTCGCTGAACGATAATGGACCACGACCAAAATGAAGCCGCAATCAACATCACCATAACCAGTTTTACTGTAAAAGTTGCGCGCGCAAATAGCGCCCAAAACGAAAAATCCATTTCATTGGCTAACGCCAAAGCTTCTGTTTCCATAATCACTGCTCATTTTTTCTATGCCGGTATGTTCCGACTTTGACAGCAATATAGCGAATACAGATCATAAAACCAAGGTAATTAAGGCCCAATCACAAAGATGTATCGAAATCGGCAATCTTGCGCCGAAACTCGGCAGGCAGCCGTGTGGGCCGACCTTGGGCATCCAGTGCAACCAATGTCACCTGCGCTGTGAATAACGCCGCATCATCGCGTAAAACCATTTGATCCAAAACAATCCGCGCGGCAGATACGGTGGAAATCGTAGTTGAAACATCCAATTGATCATCAAACTTGGCCGGTTGCAGGTAATCGGCTTCAACCCGGCGAACGGCAAAAACCACGCCTGCGTCCCGTTTCATGGCCACTTGATCTATACCCATTTCGCGGACCCATTCACTGCGCCCGCGTTCGATGAATTTCAAATAATTGGCGTAATACACGATACCGGCCAAATCCGTATCTTCGTAGTAGACGCGAACAGGAAAGATATGCCGCGCCATCATTGAAACCTGTCATCTTGGCACAATTGGCCAACCCGCGCGAATAATCGCAGCGCATGAGATGGATCACGCGCCATGCCGGGCAACACGGGATCATATGCCGCGCGGATAATTTCCGCGATATCAGGGCGCAAAATCACGTGCCCCTGAGGCGTTTTTGCCAAAGCAGAGCGATCGGTAAATGCCTGATCAGACCACAATAAGAAAGATTGAACCACTTGGGATAAACACAATGTGTCTGCCGGAACGCGCCCCATATCATCGTCCATACGCACAAACACAAAACAGGCCTTGATCCCGCCATCATCGTCAAACCGGAAAAACCGGTATTGATTGGCGTCGGCCGCCGTCAACCGATCCACCAAAGGGGCCAAATCAGGCACCAGTTTATCCAGATCCGGCACCGCAATCAGTTCCGCCCATTCGCGGAAAAAGAAAAACATCAGGTTTGATCCCAATTCTGGGTCCGTTTCAGCGACCTGATGGCCGACCATGGTACAAATCGCCTCAATCGCGCCCTTTAGGATCGACAGTGTGTCATCCTGAATGCCAAAGGCAATCGGTGCAATGGGCCTGCCCCAACGGGCAAACAGATAGGTGCCATCGGATCGGGTAAAACAGCGTTCTACCATCTGCGGCGTTAAGTTAGCGATCTGGTCGGGCTGTGACATAAACGGGTCATCCTTGTCAGGTCTGCGACACCGGATTTGTGATTAGCTGAACAAATCCGATTGGTTTTTCGGTCGGGGCCGGCCCATATGATCCCATGCGCGTTGGGCCAGCATACGTCCACGCGGTGTACGCTGAATCAACCCCTGCTGCAAGAGATAGGGCTCAATCACCTCTTCTACTGCATCGCGGCTTTCGGAAAGGGCGGCGGAAATTGTTTCCACACCCACAGGGCCACCTGCATAATGATCGGCAATCATAGTCAGATACCGGCGGTCCGCCCCATCCAGCCCCAAATCATCCACACCCAGCCGCGTCAGCGCATGATCGGCCAGTTCACGGGTGATGGTGCCATCCCCCTCGACCACGGCGAAATCGACAACACGGCGCAACAGGCGCCCCGCAATCCGCGGGGTTCCACGGGCACGACGGGCAATTTCGCGTGCGCCCGCTTCGTCTGCGGGGGCACCCAATTTGCGCGCATTGCTGGATACGATTTGATACAGCTCATCCTCGGTATAAAACTGTAACTTGGTGGGGATGCCGAACCGATCGCGCAGTGGCGTTGTCAGCAATCCCAACCGCGTTGTTGCCCCCACCAGCGTAAAGGGCTGTAATTCAATGCGCACGGTGCGTGCGGCGGGGCCTTCACCGATCACCAGATCCAGTTCGAAATCCTCCATCGCGGGATAGAGGACCTCTTCTACCACAGGGTTTAGGCGGTGGATTTCATCGATAAACAAAACATCGCGCGCTTCAAGGTTGGTCAGGATGGCGGCCAAATCACCCGCCTTGGCCAATACCGGCCCCGAGGTCATGCGAAAATTCACGCCCAACTCGCGGCTCATGATTTGGGCAAGGGTGGTTTTGCCCAAACCGGGCGGGCCATAGAACAGGGTGTGATCCATCGCCTCGCCCCTTTGGCGGGCAGATTGGATGAATACACGCAAATTCGCACGCGCCTCGGCTTGGCCGACAAATTCATCCAAGCCCTGGGGGCGCAAGGCGCGATCGGTATCCTCGGGCATGGGTTCGGGGCGCATCATTGGGTCAGATTTTTCCATGACCTACCCCTTTGGCGCCAATAATTTCAACGACGACCGGATCAAGGCCGCAGTGTCGTCGGCACCCACATCGCCCAAAACCGTTGCGATGGCAGAGGCGGCCTCGGACGGGGAATATCCCAAATTGGTCAGCGCAGACAGCGCATCGGCCTGTGATGCCCCTGCCGCAGGCGCGGCAGCCTGCGGCGCGGGGGGTGTTGGCGTGGCTGCACCCACTGTTTCGATCACATCGTCGTCCATGGGTGCCTGTGGCGCCGCCTGTTGTGGGGATGACATAGCCATTACGCTTGGCGCTTTGTCCTTTAGGTCCAAAACCACACGCTGTGCCGTTTTGGGGCCAACGCCCTTGGCCGCCTTGACCGCATTCCAATCGCCCAGCGCAATCGCACGCGACACGCCATCTGGGCCCAAAGCGCCCAAAATGGCCAACGATGCCTTGGCCCCGATCCCCTGCACCGACATTAGCAGACGATGCCATTCCTTTTCGACCAGCGACATGAATCCAAAGAGCTGCATCAAATCTTCGCGGACCAATAAATCTGTATACAGCACAACCGCCTGACCCGCCGCAGGCAGGGCCGCCAAGGTTCGATCTGAGCAGTAAACGATATAGCCCACACCTTTTACGTCCAATAAAATGTGATCGTCCGCTTTGTAATCAACGCGGCCTGCAAGTTTTCCAATCATCCTGTCGCCTTTTTCAACGCAGCGCCCAATCGATCCTCGGAACGGGCATAATGGGCATGACACAGCGCAATTGCCAAGGCATCCGCCGCGTCCGCGCCCGCCAAGGATACCCCTGGCAACTGCAATTTAACCATATGCTCAACCTGACCTTTGTCGGCATGTCCAACACCTACAACGGTTTTCTTGACCTTGTTTGGCGCGTATTCCCCAACGGCCAGCCCCGCCTGTGCCGGAACCAGCAATGCAATTGCACGCGCCTGCCCCAGTTTCAGTGTTCCAACACCATCTTTGTTTACAAACGTCTGCTCTACGGCCGCTGTTGTTGGCGCCCAGCGCGCCACAATATCTGTCATTTGATCGTAGAGTGATAATAATCGCATTGCCAGATCATCACCTGTTGAATGGCAAATTCCATTTGCGACGTGACTGATTCGACTGCCTGCAACGTCAATGACGCCCCAGCCCATGTTTCGTAACCCTGGGTCTATTCCCAAAACGCGCATGCTCGTGCCTTAGTGTTGTTTTTTTACACCACTAGCACGAAACGTGAACAAAAGCCAAATACAAATTCGCGACAGTCGTTTTCGACGCCTGTTTCTTCAAAGACGACACTTTGCCATGCTGCGCTGCGACATAATGCGCCAAACCCCTAAGAAAATATGAAAAATTATCCCATTTGGACCTATGCAAGAATTGCATAAAGGCCATGCAATCGCATCTGTTGTTTTGTTGCAAGTTTGGTCCTAAATCCCGCTGCAGATCAACCACCGACTTTAAGGAATTTGGAAATGGCCGCAATCGACACACAAGCTGTTTTCGTAACAGCGCCTCGCAAAACATCGTTCGTTGTAACCCTGTTTGCAACTGTTCAAGACTGGAACGCAAAACGCCAAACACGCGCCGCGCTGTCAAAATTGACAGACCGCGAATTGTCAGACATCGGCATCACACGCGCCGATATCGACACTATCGTTGGCTAAGCCACTTTAGACTGTTCAATTCTCTCCCTGTTGGACAGAAAGCCGCATGCATCGCATGCGGCTTTTTCTTTGGGCTGAATTGAATGTGTGACCGATGAAATTATTGTTTTTGCAACGTCAGCGTTGACCATTCACCAATATCTTCGCGGTGGATCAAATCATAGCCTGCAGCCTGATAGGCGGCGGTCACGTCGGGGGCCTGTTCAACCAACAGACCTGACAAAATGGCATAACCTTGTGATTGCGTATGCTGCGCCATATCAGGGGCCAATTCGATCAATGGGCCCTTAAGGATATTGGCAAACACCAAATCAAAGGGCGCCGCCGATTTCAGTTGATCATTTTCGAAACCCGCGGCCTCAAGGCAAATGACACGGCCCGTCAGATTATTGGCCGCCACATTCGCGTTGGCCACATCAACGGCCACCTGATCGATATCACTGGCCAAGACGGGGTTTGGCCAAATCCGCGCAGCAGCCATTGCCAACACGGCCGTCCCGCAGCCGATGTCCGCCACGTTTTGCCCAACTACACCCTGATTGGCCAAACGATCCAATGCTTTCAAACAGCCCAGCGTGGTGCCGTGGTGGCCTGTGCCAAAGGCCATGGCCGCCTCAATCAGCAAGGGTTCGCAATCAGCGGGAACCTTGTCCGCATCATGGCTGCCATAGACGAAAAAACGGCCTGCTTCGACGGGGCTAAGTTCACGGCGCACCTTGGCCACCCAATCGGTGTCGGGCAATTCAGACACAACAAACGGCTTGGCCCCAAAGGCCGCCGCCATCAGCGACAATGCCACATCATCCGGCGTTTCAACGAAATAGGCGCCGATTTCCCACAGACCTGATCCATCCTCTAATTCGAAAACGCCCACACCCGTTGGTTCGGGATCCAGATTTTCCAGCGCATCAGCCAGCGCATAGGCCTGATCTTTGCCAGTCAGGGTGGTCAGGGCGGTAAAGGTTGTCATCGAATACTCCGATCTTGGGCTGTGTTAGCTTTGGGTGGGCTGGGGTTTTACCACGGCCGCAATCCCTTTGCTGAAAATGGTTTCTTGTCCCTTAACGGGGTGGCGCGGAATCATCAATGACAGGATCAAAGAAATTCCAGCCATGCCCGCGGCCGTCACAAACACCGCAGCCGGCGACACCAGCCACAAATACCCCAACACAGCCGGCAAAAACACCGCAGCAATATGGTTGATGGTAAAGGCCACCGCCGCCGTTGGCGCGATGTCCTGTGGATCAGCTATTTTCTGGAAATAGGTTTTCAGCGCCAGTGCCATCGCGAAGAAGATATGATCGACCACATATAACACTGCCGCGACCACAACGCCCCAGCCAAAGAAATATAATCCCCCATATAGGGAAAACACCGTGATCAACCCGATATATTCAATCGACAATGCCAGCCGTTCGCCAAAGGCGCCAACCGCGCGGCCAATATAGGGGGCCGCCACAATGTTGATGACCAAATTCACCAAATACAACAGAGTGATTTCATGCACGTCAAAGCCAAAGCGTTCAACCATCATAAACCCTGCAAACACGACAAAGATTTGCCGCCGCGCGCCCGCCATAAATTGCAACGCATAATACAGCCAATACCGGCGCCGCAGCACCATTTTTTTGATCTGCGGATTGGGGGTTTCAAATTGTGGATACAGCAAAAAACACGCAATCGCTATCAGCACGGTGGCCCCACCGGCCACCAGATAGACCGCGTTATAGGATATGTCGTAACTGCGCCAAACCATGACAATCGCGACATAGGCCACCAAAGTCGCGGCCGAGCCCACCGCCAACAGCTGGCCCAGCACTTTGGGGGCCTCTTGTTTCGATAACCATTGCAATTGCAGCGATTGATTGACCGTTTCATAATAATGAAACCCTATCGAACTAAGCATCGTGATCGTCAAAATGCCGCCCATTGACGGAAACCACGCGGTCACGGCGGTGGCCGCCCCCAGCAATACCAGCGCGACAATGCCGAGTACCTGTTCGCGTATAAACATAATCAGCGCAATCACACCTATTGCCAAAAATCCGGGAATTTCGCGCACCGTATGCAGCCAACCAATGTCGGACCCGTCAAATTGGCCCACCTCAATCACAAAGTTATTCAGCAGGGCCGACCAGACCGAAAACGCCAAAGGCATGGCAATGGCCATGGCAACCAACAGCGCCTTGGGCCTGCGCCACGCGGGCAAGTTATGGGATTGGTCGATTGGGAAAATCTGCATGTGTGATGAACCTTTGTGGCCTAGGGCAACGATATCGTTCAACTCCTACGCCGAAACCTGCCAAAGTTCAAAAGAAACTTTGCGGGTCAATATCAATCGCCAAACGCAAATCGCCACGCAGTTTTAGATTGGCTGTCCAATCCAGCAAAGCACGCTGCAATGGGGCCGATTTGTCCGCCTTGATCAACAAACGAACGCGATAGCGCCCCCGCACCCGTGCAATTGGCGCGGCAGCGGGACCAAACAGTTGTGCGTTGATGCGATCCAGAGGGGCGCGATTGCGCGCCAAATGCTGGCCCAAGCCAAAAACCTGTTCGGCGTCGGACCCGCTAAGGATAATACCGGCCATGCGTCCAAATGGCGGCACGCCTGCTATTTGGCGCGCATTGCTTTCAGCTTGCCAAAATGTTTCTTCGTTATCAGATAAAATCGCACAAATTACAGGGTGCTCAGGCTGATATGTCTGCAAAAAGGCCGCCCCCTTTTTCGCGGCCCGCCCTGCGCGGCCTGCAACCTGTCTTAGGACTTGAAACGTGCGCTCAGCTGCACGCAGATCCGATCCTTGCAATCCCAAATCCGCGTCAATCACGCCCACCAATGTCAGGTTGGGGAAATTATGTCCCTTGGCCACCAGTTGCGTGCCGATAATGATATCCGTATCGCCCTGCGCAATCGCGTTGATTTCCTGTTTCAGCGCGCGCGCTGAACCGAATAAATCCGACGATAACACGCTGACCTTGGCATCGGGGAACAGGGCCTGTGCCTCTTCGGCCAAACGTTCGACGCCGGGGCCGATGGGCGCCAGACGATCCGCGACATGGCAATGGGGACATTCGCTGGGGATTGGTTTGGTTTCGCCGCACTGATGACACATCAGACGGTTTTGAAATCGATGTTCGACCATTGACGCATCGCAGTGATCACAGCCAATCTGCTGCCCACAGGCACGGCACAATGTCACCGGTGCATAGCCGCGGCGATTGATGAACAGCATAACTTGTTCGCCCTGTTCGATACGCGACGTCATGTGTTGTGCCAACTCATCCGATATCCAGCGGGTGGCAGGCAACCCAGCGGATCGCATATCAATCACACGCATATCTGGCATCACCGCAGCCCCATAGCGGGCAGTCAAATCAATGCGATTGTATTTACCATTGGTTGCATTGACCCAGGTTTCCAAACTGGGTGTCGCAGAGGCCAAGACAACATGTGCCTTGCACAAGGCGGCGCGCAACACAGCCATATCGCGGGCATTGTACAGAACGCCATCCTCTTGCTTATAGGATTTTTCGTGTTCTTCATCCACGACGATTAGGCCCAGATTTTGAAACGGCAAAAACAGGGCAGAACGCGCGCCAATCACCACCTGCGCCCCGTTTTGGGCAACCATTTTCCAAATGCGCCGCCGGTCTGTCATGGTCACGCCTGAATGCCATTCCGCTGGAACTGAACCAAATCGGTCACGCACACGGGTCAAAAATTCAGCCGTCAGGGCAATTTCTGGCAACAAAACCAACGCCTGTTTGCCGCGCTGCAAACAATCAGCCACAGCCTCAAGGTATACCTCGGTCTTGCCAGACCCTGTGACACCGCGCAGCAAGGTCGCGCCAAAATCGCCCGTTGCCATCAAATCGCGCAATTGCGTGGCAGCATCTGCCTGATCGGATGTTAATTCTTTGCGCCCGAAATCAGGATCCATTGGGGCAAAGGGCATATCCTTGGGCGCGTTTTGCGCCATCACGGCGCCCTGTTCGGCCATACCCTTGATCACGGATGAGCTAACCCCCGCAGTTTGCGCCAATTCTGAAAGGGTAAAGGGCGCACCGCCGTAATCGGCCAAGGTGTCCAACACCTTTTGTCGGGCAGATGTCATTTTGAACCCCTGTGGCGGGGTGCCAGCACGATAGACCACGCGCATGGACGGTGGGTCCATCAACCCCGGCGCACGGGTGGCCAAACGCAACATGGCCGACAGCGGCGTCAGGGTATAATCAGCCGCGCGTATCAAAAATTCGCGTAATTCGGGACGCATGGGGGCCACATCAACAACACGGATGACAGAGCGCACTTTCGCATAATCGAAATCCCCCTGCCCTGCGCCCCAAACGACGCCCAACACTTTGCGTGGGCCCAACGGCACCTCGACAAAGGCGCCCAGAAAACAGCCCTCGGCCGGCGCTTTGTAATCCAAAAACCGATCAATCGGCTGCGCAGTCAGGACACTGACCAAACTGCCAGCTGGAAAAAAGTCAGGCGCGGTCACATTGGGCTCCTGCTAGGGGTTTTATCGACGCACAGTTTGCAGTAAAGCATATGCGAACACAGGCCAACCCAACAAAGGACATGGACAATGAAATTTTTTGTCGACACCGCAGATATTGCACAAATCAAAGAATTAAATGACCTAGGCATGGTCGACGGGGTCACCACCAACCCGTCGCTGATCATGAAATCAGGACGTGACATTTTAGAAGTCACCAAAGAAATCTGTGACATGGTCGATGGCCCCGTCAGCGCCGAAGTGACCGCAACAGACGCAGAAACAATGATCGCCGAGGGCCGCAAACTGGTGAAAATCGCGCCAAACATCACGGTCAAGGTTCCCCTAACTTGGGACGGATTGCAAGCCTGCAAAACATTGTCAGGCGAAGGCCACAAGGTCAACGTCACATTGTGTTTTTCCACAAACCAAGCCCTGTTGGCCGCCAAAGCGGGCGCGACATTCATTTCGCCATTCGTGGGCCGCTTGGATGATGTCAACATCGACGGCATGGACTTGATCGAAGATATCCGCACAGTCTATGACAACTATGGCTTTGAAACGGAAATTCTGGCAGCATCCATCCGTACCGTGAACCACATCACACAATGCGCGCTGATCGGTGCAGATGTCATCACCGCGCCGCCCGCAGTGATCAAATCAATGGCCAGCCACCCCTTAACCGACAAAGGTTTGGCAGCATTCTTGGCCGATATTGAAAAAACAGGTCAAAAAATCCTGTAAACAATGTTAGCTTAAGCAGCAGCAGTCACATCAAGGGGGTCGTATATATGGACAGCACAATTCGTGATAAAATATTGTCGGACCCCCAAGCTGTGTTGGCGGATGCCGATGTAATGCGTGCGCTGCTGGATGCCAATGCTCAGGCGCTGGGCGACAATGTTGTCGACCTGCGCGGCATCGCCATGAACCGGCTGGAAAGCAGGCTGGATCGGTTGGAAAATACCCACCGTAACGTTATTGCGGCCGCTTATGACAATTTGGCCGGCACCCACCAAGTCCATCGCGCGGTTTTAGCCATGTTAGAGCCAAGCGATTTTGATACGTTCCTTGATCGTTTGGATCGCGATGTTCGGCAAATTTTACATATTGATAGTATCAAAATTGTATTTGAAGCCCACGCAACCGACACCCAAGCAGAGCAATCGTTGGAACAGGCAAATTCTGTCATCGTTATCCAGGATAAATCCTTTACCGAACTTTATATATCCCAAGGTGCAGGTGGCCCGCGCAACATGGCAACACGACCGCTGACCAAAAGCGGCGTCCAAGTCTATGGTGACAGCGCACGCGGCTTGCAATCAGAGGCCTGTATAAAACTGGACCTGGGATCACAGCGCTTGCCTGCGATGCTGTGCCTTGCGTCACAAGACCCTGAAAAATTTTCGCCCCAACAAGGCACGGATTTACTGACCTTTTTCGGAGGTGTGGTTGAACGGTTGATCAGCCACTGGCTGTCATGATCCCTGCTGGCGCAGCACAGTTGATTGATGATTGGCTAGCCGTAAAATCCGCCCTTAATGATTCAAGCGAAAATACAACGGTTGCATATCGCGGTGATGTCACCGAATTTGTCAGTTTTCTGTGCGCCTATCACAGTGAACCACTTGGGCCCCAAAAATTGCAACGTGTTACGCTGACCGACATGCGTGCATGGATGGCCCATATGCGCGAAAATGATACATCGGCACGCAGTTTAGCGCGCAAGCTATCCGCAGTTAAAAGTTTCTATCGATGGTTTGCACGTCGCAGTGGTTTCGACCCAACGGTCGTTTTATCCGTCAAATCCCCCAAATACCTTAGGAAACTACCCCGCCCCTTGGACGAAGATGCCGCCCGCAAGGTGTTGGACACCATCGAGGTACAAAGCGATGTCGCTTGGATCGCGGCGCGCGATAGTGCGGTTGTTACGTTGCTTTATGGATGTGGCCTGCGCATATCCGAGGCGCTGTCGCTGACCGGTCGTGACGCACCGCTGGGCGAAAGCATTAAAATAACAGGCAAAGGCGGCAAAACCAGATTGGTCCCGGTCATCGACGTGGCCCGCACGGCGGTCGATGTTTATTTGTCCCTATGTCCCTATGACATTGGCCGTGATGATTCGTTGTTTGTTGGGCCACGCGGTGGGGCATTGGGACCAAGGCCCATCCAAAAACTGATCCAAAACGTTCGGATGCAGCTTGGGCTGCCTGACACGGTGACACCGCATGCGATGCGCCATAGCTTTGCCACCCATTTATTAAATGCCGGCGGGGATTTACGGTCGATCCAAGAGTTGCTGGGCCATGCCAGTTTATCAACGACGCAGGCCTATACCGGTGTAAATACCGCACGATTGTTGCAAGTCTATGCACAAACGCACCCCAAAGCGAACAAGATATAGGTTTGCAATCAGAGACATTTTGGGCCACTAACGGGCGCATGACGATACAGACACGCGCACTTCTTGTTCATTTTTTTACCGCAACCGGAGCAGTCTTTGCTATGCTTGCCCTATTGGCAGCGGCTGACGAAAACTGGGCGATGATGTTTTTGTGGCTGGTCGTTGCCTTTTTCGTGGATGGAATTGATGGCCCATTGGCGCGGAAATATGATGTAAAAACCAATGCGCCGCGTTTTGATGGTGTTTTGCTGGATTTGATCATTGATTACCTGACATATGTTTTCATTCCTGCGTTTGCATTGTTCAAATCTGGATTGTTACCGGGATGGGCAGGTTGGATTGCAATGATCGCAATCACATTTTCATCAGCCATCTATTTTTGCGACAGCAATATGAAAACCAAAGACAACAGCTTTCTTGGGTTTCCCGGCTGTTGGAATATGCTGGTGATCGTTTTGTTCGCGCTTAGCCCGAATTATTGGATCATTTTGGGTCTGGTGACATTTTTGGCGGTGGCGATGTTTTTGCCAATCAAATTTATTCACCCCGTGCGCACCAAACGCTGGCGCAGCTTGTCGCTGCCGATTGCATTGGCGTGGACATTTTTTGCCGGCTGGGCCGCATGGGTTGAATTCCACCCCGAAAGCTGGGCGCATTGGGGATTGGCACTGACATCAATTTACCTGTTGTTTGCAGGGTTAATCCAGCAAGTGATGCCAGGCAAATACGGATCAGGACTTTAATCGATATCCGGTTTTAAACAGCCCCCAAGCCAAACAGGCAACCGCCACAACCGATCCAAAACTGACAGCCAGCGACAAGGATACCGGCTGATCTGATATCCCAATCACGCTATAGCGCAGACCATCAATCAGATAAAAAATTGGGTTAAACAAGGTAATATCATGCAAAACCTTGGGCAGGGCCGTGATGGAATAAAAACTGCCCGATAAAAATGCCAATGGGGTCACCATGAAATTGGTGATCGCCGCCATTTGGTCGAATTTATTTGCATAAACCCCCGCGACAATCCCCAGACCGCCCAGCAGCGCGGCACCTAGGATAGCATATATCAAAGCCAGCATTGGATGCGCCAAACCGATACCAATCGTCACCTGCAATCCCAACCACAGCAATACGGCAATACAGACCCCGCGCACCACCGCACCCGCCATATACCCCGCAACCAATTCAAACGCCGACAGGGGCGGCATTAATGTATCAACGATATTTCCCTGTACCTTGGATATAACCAAGGACGACGATGTATTTGCAAACGCGTTTTGAATGATTGTCATCATCAAAACACCCGGCGCGATAAAGGTCAAAAATGGAACGCCCAAAACATCGCCCCGCCGTGTCCCCACCGCGATGGTGAAAATCACCAAAAACAATCCCGCTGTGACCATTGGGGCCAATAACGTTTGGGTCCAGACGTTCAAAAAACGCAACACTTCGCGCAACGCCAACGTATACAGCCCAAGCCAGTTGAACCGCCCAAAACGTCGAATTCCCATATCTGTGTGATTTTGTGCCATATGATTCACTTCTTTTTCGCTGTGCATCTTGTAACTCGACACATGATGGTTAGAATAGGGGCCTGTTGAAAAAAATGTCAGGCGCTTGGGGCCCGACACAACCTATATAGGATATATTCATGTCGTGGACAGACGAACGCGTTGAATTGTTGAAAAAAATGTGGGGTGAAGGTCAATCCGCCAGCCAGATCGCCAAAGAATTGGGTGGCGTCACCCGCAACGCGGTTATTGGAAAAGTTCATCGCCTGGGATTGTCAAATCGTTCCACCACGACAGCAACGCCAAAAACCGAGGCCAAGGCCAAAGCTGCGCCAAAGCCCGAGGCCAAACCCGCAGCCCCCAAAGAGCGTGCGCAACCAAAACCCGCACCCGCCCCTGCTGCAGCCGAGGTGAAACCAACGAACGTAACACCCCTGCGGCGCCAAATTGTGCCCGCAGGCCAACCGCTGCCACCGCAGCCTTCGGCCAATGAAATCAGCCCAGAAGCCTTGGCACGCGTCAGCGAAGTTGAGAAAAAAGCGAAAAAAATCAGCCTGCTCGATTTGACAGAAAAAACGTGCAAATGGCCTGTTGGCGATCCGGCAACGGATGATTTTTGGTTTTGTGGCCTACCGTCACAAGCTGGCAAACCATATTGCGAAGCCCATGTCGGCGTCGCATTTCAGCCAATGAACGCGCGTCGTGATCGCCGTCGCTGACATTTAGCCCCGAACATGGGCTACCATCCAAAATAAAAGGCGGGGTTTTAGGACCCCGCCTTTTGTCGTTACAGACCTTTGGCTTTGTAGCTTGAGGCGACTTTGCCGATCGATACCAAATAACCAGCTGTTCGCAAATCTGGCACATCTGAGCGATTGTGCCAAATTTCACGCATTGATTGGAACGCTGTGCGCATTGTGTCATCAAGACCCGAGCGGACCAGTTCCAATTCGCCTGCCCCGCGCAAGAACTGTTTTTTGAATGCTGGGGACAATGTCCATTGGCTGCCCATCGCGGCGCTTAGGTTTTCCAATTCCTGTACCAACATTTCATTGCGCGCCTCTTCTTGGCGGCGCTGCATGCGGCCAAAACGAATGTGGCTTAGGTTTTTGACCCATTCGAAATAGGACACCGTCACACCGCCCGCATTTGCATAAAGGTCGGGGATAATCACCGTTCCCTTTTCGCGCAGGATTTCATCAGCGCCAAAGGTGATCGGACCATTCGCCGCCTCAATAATCAACGGCGCTTGGATATTGGCAGCGTTTTCTTTGTGGATGACACCTTCTAATGCGGCGGGGATCAGAATATCACAAGCGTTTTCCAGCACTTTCGCACCATCAGTTACATATTCTGCCCCAGGGAAACCCGCGACACCACCGTGTTGGGCAATCCATTGGCGCACGGCCTCAACGTCTAGGCCCGTTTCACTGACCAAGGCCCCATCGCGTTCAATGATGCCTGTGATGATTGAACCGTCTTCTTCTGACAAAAACTTGGCAGCGTGATAGCCCACGTTCCCCAAACCCTGAACAATCACGCGTTTTCCGTCCAGCTTGCCTGACAGGCCAGCCTTGGCCACGTCAGCGGGTTCACGGAAAAATTCGCGCAGCGCATATTGCACGCCGCGGCCTGTGGCCTCGACCCGACCGGCGATACCGCCTGCATTCAACGGTTTACCTGTTACACAGGCGCGTGCATTGATATCCGTCGTGTTCATGCGGGCATATTGGTCCGCGATCCACGCCATTTCACGTTCGCCTGTGCCCATATCTGGGGCAGGTACGTTTTGGCTGGGATTGATCAAATCGCGTTTGATCAATTCATAGGCAAAGCGGCGCGTGATCAATTCGAGTTCATGTTCGTCATAATCACGCGGGTTCAAACATAATCCCCCCTTGGACCCGCCAAATGGCGCCTCAACCAAGGCGCATTTATAGGTCATCAAGGATGCCAACGCTTCGACCTCGTCTTGGTTCACGGTATCAGCAAAACGAATACCGCCTTTGACCGGTTCCATATGTTCCGAGTGTACGGAACGATAACCCGTGAATGTTTTAATATCCCCGCGCAAACGCACGCCAAAGCGGACGGTATAGGTCGCGTTACAAACGCGGATCTTCTCTTCTAGTCCTGGCGAAAGATCCATCAAACGCACCGCGCGATTGAACATTAAATCCACACTTTTACGGAAACTGGGCTCTGAATTTGGTGACATTTGGAATCCTCCGAAACGCTGTCATGTGCTGTGTCTTTCTAGATAACGGCATAGATAGGTTAGCAAAATATGATGAAACGGGCGAAATAATACCGATGGATTGAAAACCTATACCATTTACCCAACGTACAGATTGTCGCAGGCAGTGCAATCTGTATTTATGCCGAGCTGACTTGTGCATTTACGCGCATTGCCTGTCCAGTTTCCCACAGTTGTCTGTCTTGCTGCACTAGGTGTTTCGCCCTAGATTATCAAAAAAGGAGACACAGCATGTCTATTCGTCCAATTGTTGAAAAGCGTTCGGCCCAACCCACAATGGAAGGCGCGGGCGTCCATCTGCATCGCGCGTTTGGGTTCCAAGATCCAAGCGAACTTGATCCATTTTTGTTGTTTGATGATTTTCGCAATGAACACCCCGCGCATTTTATGAAAGGGTTTCCTTGGCATCCCCACCGTGGGATTGAAACCATTACCTATGTTTTGTCTGGAACCGTGGATCATGGCGACAGCTTGGGCAATCAAGGCACGTTGGGTGCCGGTGATGTCCAATGGATGACAGCCGGATCTGGGATTTTGCACCAAGAAATGCCCAAAGGGAACGCCGACGGCCAAATGCATGGATTTCAACTGTGGGCGAATTTGCCAAGTGACCTGAAAATGACCGCCCCTCGGTATCAAGACGTCAAAGCGCCCGATATTCCAGTCATCACCGATGACGACGGCACCCAAGTCAAGGTGATTGTCGGATCATTTTGGGGCAAAACTGGCCCCGTTGATGGCATCGCCGCCGATCCACAGTATTTGGATATCTATGTCCCTGCGGGTGTGAAAAAAACATTCAAGATTGACACCTATCGCAAGGCATTTGCCTATATTTTCCAAGGCTCGGCTGCCTTTGCGGATGCGTCGCAACCCAATGGCGTCCTGCTGGAAAAAGAAGTCATGGGCGAAGAAGTTAATATTCGCGATATGTCGGGCAACCGCACCTTGGTCAAATTTGGCACCGGCGACGAAGTGACCTTGCAGGCGGGACCAGACGGCGTACGGTTTTTGCTGATTTCAGGTGCCCCAATCCAGGAACCCGTTGCGTGGCATGGGCCAATCGTTATGAACACCCAAGATGAATTACGCCAAGCGATCAAAGATTTGCGAAATGGCACATTCATCAAACCGGCGCATTAGGCCGTGCTAAACCTGCGTCGCTCCCAGTGTGCGGCGCACCAGTGTTTTATACATGCCGCACAGTACGGCCATGTCCAGCCGTCCGTCTGGCCGGTACCATGTCGTCACCTCGGTCAACATGCCGATCACGGCTAGGGTCACGATGCGGGTATCTGCCACGGTAACCGCACCCGCCTCCTGCGCGGCGATGATTAATCGTTCCAAGTGATCTTCGTATTGGCGGCGCAGGGTTTCAATGATTGCGAAATTGTCTGTCGTAAGATTGCGCAATTCCATATAGGCAATGAACACCGCGTCTTTGCGGTTTAGGTGATATTCCAAGTGAAACTGCGTGAATTGATCCAAAACGATCAGCGGATCATTTGATAGATCTTGGCCATCCCATGCGACCAACAAATCAGCCATATGATCATGCAACAACGAAAACAACAGTGTTTGTTTGTCAGGGATATAGTTATACAATGCCCCCGCCTGCACACCCACCGCGGCTGCAATCTGGCGCATTGATACGGCCGCATAGCCATGCTTGGCAAACAATGCTTCGGCCTGCGCGCGAACGCGGGGGCCGGTGGTTTGCGAATGTGATCCTGCTGTACGTGCCATTGCGATATAATATCTGAACAGATGTTCATATAAAACCCCTTGCAACGGACTTAGTTGTAAATTTGATGAAAAACGGATTTTCGGCGCTCGAACCGTTGCGCAACAAGGATGAACCAGCTAAATCCAATCGAGAAAAAGTTATCTTAAGGAGTCCCCCATGTCCCAGCCCCTAAGATTGGGCATCGCCGGTTTAGGAACAGTCGGTGTTGGCGTTGTAAAAATCATTCAGCAGAAAGCGGATATGTTGGCCATGCGGACGGGACGCGACATGGTAATCACGGCCGTATCAGCGCGTGACGCATCCAAAGATCGTGGCGTGGATATGTCGGGGTATGCGTGGGAAACCGACCCTGTTGCATTGGCGAAACGTGATGATGTGGATGTGTTTGTCGAATTGATGGGCGGCCATGATGGCCCCGCCAAGGATGCAACCATCGCCGCGTTAGAACTGGGCAAAGATGTGGTGACTGCAAACAAGGCCATGCTGGCCCATTACGGACAGGAATTGGCCGAGTTGGCCGAAAATAACGGATGCGTTTTGCGGTTTGAAGCTGCCGTCGCAGGCGGTATTCCAATTATCAAATCCCTGACCGAAGGGTTGGCTGCAAACCAAGTCACCCGCGTGATGGGCGTGATGAACGGGACCTGCAACTATATCCTGACACGGATGCAATCTGCGGGCCTGCCATACGACACTATGTTCCAAGAGGCCGCCGATCTGGGCTACCTTGAGGCTGACCCAACTTTGGATGTGGGTGGCATTGATGCCGGCCACAAACTGGCGCTGTTGTCGTCAATTGCCTTTGGCACCGAGGTCAATTTTGACGGCGTCGAATTGCAAGGCATCGAAAATATTTCCATCGACGATATCGTTCAGGCCGCTGACATGGGCTATCGCATCAAATTGTTGGGCGTGGCACAAATGACCGCCGAAGGTTTGGAACAGCGCATGTCCCCTTGCTTGGTCCCCACGAATTCCCCCTTGGGCCAGTTAGAGGGCGGCACAAACATGGTTGTCGTCGAAGGCGACGAAGTGGGCCAAGTTGTCCTGCGTGGCGCCGGCGCAGGCGAAGGACCAACCGCAAGCGCGGTGATGTCCGATGTTTTGGATATCGCGCGCGGCACACGGATCACCACATTTGGACAACCGGCCAGCACGCTAAAGCCTGCACAGGCTGCGATTTCAAAAATCGAATGCCCCTACTACATTCGGCTAGAACTGGTGGACACCCCCGGCGCCTTGGCCAAAGTTGCAACCGTACTGGGCCAAAGCGATATTTCAATCAAACGTATGCGCCAATATGACCACGATGGTAAAAATGCACCGGTTTTGATCGTTACGCATAAAACTGATAACGCTAACTTGTTGCAAGCAATTGAAAAATTGCCCAATACAGGCGTAGTCATTGGCGCCCCTGTGGCGCTGCGTATCGAAGACGTGTAAATTTTAAGGAACATCGCCATCATGACCAAGCCAAAAATTGATTTTAACGACCGTATGCTGTCGCTGGGCTTGGCCCGTGTGTCCGAAGCCGCAGCAATTGCATCCGCTGATCTGATCGGTCGTGGCGATGAGAAAGCAGCCGATCAAGCAGCCGTAAATGCAATGCGCGAACAGTTGAACAAACTGGACATCGCCGGCGTCGTCGTCATCGGCGAAGGCGAACGCGACGAAGCGCCCATGCTATACATCGGCGAAGAGGTTGGCACCGGCACCGGTCCGGGCGTTGATATCGCGCTGGACCCGCTTGAGGGAACAACGCTAACCGCCAAGGACATGCCAAACGCCCTAACCGTAATCGCGATGGGACCACGCGGGTCCATGCTGCATGCCCCTGACGTTTACATGGAAAAATTAGCGATTGGACCAGGCTATGACGTTGATACAGTCACATTGGATATGTCGCCCGCCGAACGCGTCACAGCATTGGCCGCAGCCAAAGGCTGCGAAGCGCGTGATATTACCGTGTGCATTTTGGAACGCCCCCGCCATCAGGACATGATTGATCAGGTGCGTGCAACTGGCGCCGCCATTCGTTTGATCACCGATGGTGATGTCGCAGGCGTTATGCACTGTGCAGAACCTGCGACGACAGGCATTGACATGTACATGGGCACCGGCGGCGCACCGGAAGGCGTACTGGCCGCAGCAGCCCTGAAATGTATGGGCGGACAAATCTATGGCCGTTTGCTGTTTCGCAATGATGACGAAAAATCGCGCGCGCACAAAGCGGGCATTACCGAACTGGACCGCATCTATACCCGCGACGACATGGTCACGCAGGATGTGATTTTTGCAGCCACCGGTGTGACAGGGGGGTCGTTGCTGCCTGGGATCAAGCGTGAGATTGCATCCATTACAACTGAAACACTGTTAATGCGATCAAAGACTGGATCAGTACGCCGCATGATTTATCGCAATCCACGGACTGCGTAGGATTGATTTGGGGTTTCTGGGCGTTGATACATCACTGACAGGGCGGACATGGGTCGGCCCAACAGATGATGTGCGCCGCGCAGCCGAGGCCATGGAACAGCAAACAGACCTGCCTTCGGCCGTATGTGCCGTGATGGCACGTCTGGGCGTCCCATCCGAGGCGGCAACCAAATATTTGGAACCACAGCTGCGCGATCTATTGCCCGACCCTCTTGTGCTCAAGGACATGAATACCGCCGCGGCACGGGTCGTTCATTCGGTCCGATCGAAACAAAAAGTTGCAATTTTCGCCGACTATGATGTGGACGGGGCAACATCGGGCGCCCTGTTGGTTACATGGTTTCGCCATTTTGGTATCGATTGCACCCTATATATTCCCGACCGCATAACCGAAGGCTATGGCCCCAACGCACCCGCTATGTCAAACTTGGCCAGCCAGCATGACCTGATCATCTGCGTGGATTGTGGCACCCTCAGCCATGAAGCGATTGCGGCCGCGGAATCCTGCGATGTGATCGTGCTGGATCACCATTTGGGCGGGGAAACCCTGCCCGACTGTTTGGCGGTGGTGAACCCGAACCGTCAGGACGAAAACGGCGACTTGGCACATTTGTGTGCAGCTGGCGTTGTGTTTTTGACATTGGTGGAATGTTCACGCCAGATGCGCGATGCGGGACCTGCCGGTCCAAATTTGTTGGATATGCTGGATTTGGTGGCCTTGGGTACGGTTGCAGATGTCGCCCCATTGATTGGCGTCAACCGCGCCTTTGTGCGCCAAGGGTTAAAGGTGATGGCACGGCGCGGTCGCATTGGACTGGTCGCCCTAAGCGACGCAGCACGATTGGATGGCATGCCGACGGCCTATCATCTGGGGTATCTGTTGGGGCCGCGCATCAATGCCGGCGGCCGCATAGGTCAGGCCGATTTGGGGGCAAAATTACTGTGCAGCACCGATCCGATTGCCGCGCAGGCCATGGCCGACAAACTCAACCAACTCAACGACGAACGCCGTGACATTGAACAGGCCGTCCGCCTTGGCGCTTTTGAACAGGCCGAACAACGCGGGCTTGATGGTCCCTTGGTCTGGGCGGCGGGCGCGGGCTGGCACCCCGGTGTGGTGGGGATCGTCGCATCGCGCCTGAAAGAGGCCAGCAACCGGCCCTCAATCGTGATTGGGATCGAAGATGGTATTGGCAAGGGATCAGGCCGGTCCGTATCTGGCATCGACCTAGGTGCGGCCATTCACAAACTGTCACAAGAAGGCTTGCTGATAAAAGGTGGTGGACATAAAATGGCCGCCGGCCTTAGTGTCGCCGAAGAAAAAATACCGGCGGCAATGGAACGGTTATCCGAACTTATGACCGCACAAGGGGCCGCAAACCTAGGCGCGCCCGATTTGCGATTGGACGGCATGTTGATGCCAATGGCCGCGACCGTGGAATTATGCGATGCCATTGAACAAGCTGGCCCATTCGGCGCAGGCGCAGCGGGCCCAAGGTACTGTTTTGCCAGTATGAAAATAAACTACGCACGCCGCGTTGGTGACACGCACCTGAAATTACGCTTTGGCGATGGTTTGGGCCATACCATGGATGCCATCTGCTTTGGTGCCTATGATTCTGATCTGGGTGCTGCGCTGGAAAACCATCGTGATCGACGCGTGCACCTTGCCGGCAAGCTGGATATCAATATTTGGCAGGGACGAAAAACAGTGCAATTGCGCCTAGAAGACGCGGCCTTTGTATCCACGTGAATTGCCAAGAAAGTTTTTTTTGCAAAAGCGTATTTTTCCTCTTGCGTATGCGCGCTGCATTGCATAAACACCGCCTCACAGAGCAGCTGGCCCGTTCGTCTATCGGTTAGGACGCCAGGTTTTCAACCTGGAAAGAGGGGTTCGATTCCCCTACGGGCTGCCATTATTCCTCCTATAGTTCATGAAAATCGAGTTATCATAATCATTTGATAACGTGGTAATGTCTGTGTGTTGTCAGCGCTTGATTTGCTTTGGCGACGGTCTATCTGTCCCTGAAACGGGAAAGCATAGGATCCAAAATGACAAACCAGAAATTTGAAACAGCAGTGGCAAGTTTTAACCAAACCCAAACCAAAGCTGAAGCCCAAGCCTATGCTGCGGGGGCGGCTATATTGGTTTGGCAGGCCATGCCACGTTGGATGGCAGCCGCGTCGGTTGC
>Ga0255752_10000847_pt1 | contig 37031 bp, 50 predicted proteins | sample 011ome_25_FD_179952 | JGI IMG/M metagenome (GOLD analysis project Ga0255752, IMG submission 179952) | Coastal salt marsh microbial communities from the Groves Creek Marsh, Skidaway Island, Georgia - 011512CT metaG (version 2) | ecosystem: Environmental > Aquatic > Marine > Intertidal zone >... | reverse complement strand
ACTCCTACGAAGTTGAACTACATGAAAAAGGGTTTGACTGTACCTGCCCTGGCTTTACATATCGAGGCGAATGCAAACATGTTCGAGGTGTTGCTGATCGAGTGTTTGCCGAACGAGTGCCCGAATATAAATTTCCTTAATCGATTATATCATGCTTAAATAAAAGCATGCCAAGAAGATATACACTTAACCCTTGCGGGTCTGGAGATTTAGGTGCTGTTATCACAGATTTAGATCTCGCTACAATTTTAGAATACGATTTAGAATATTTGAAACATGACTGGCTCAAATACAAAGTCATTGTCATTAAAAATCAACACGATTTAACAGCCGAACAATTTGCTCGTTTAGGAGAGCAATGGGGAGGCGAACTTGAGTTTCACGAACAACAATTAGAACGTGGAAATAATCGTGTTGGGCATGAAGAAGGTTTAGGAATCAAATCTACAGGGCATCCTGCTATACATTCGATTCATCACAATCGAGAAAGTCCAGCAGTAGAAAACTACTGGCACATGGACACTAGCTATTTAGAATATCCTCCATTTGTTACTGCAATCCATATGTTAGAAAAGCCAGCGCATGGTGGAGATACACTGTTTGCAGATACCAATGCAATGTATGAGAATATGAATTCCATACTTAAAGAAAAAGCACAAGGTAAAACAGCAAGGCATGGTGCTAGATTAGATAAAGATACTCCTCCAGAAAAGCTAGTTGCACATCCATTAATAATGGTACATCCTGAAACCGGATTATACCATTTAAATGCAAATCCATATTTTACACTACATGTAGATGGAATGGAAGAACGACAAGGGTTTATGTTATTACGTCATATGTTTGATAATAACTTTCCTGAGTTTCAATATCGACATGTGTGGGAACAAGGTGATGTTTTAATTTGGGACAATCGCAGTGTTTGGCACTATGCTGTAAGTGACTACTGGCCCAAGGAACGTAAGTTACAAAGGTGGATCAGTTTCGACACTAGCAGAGCACAAGCATTTGATATGGCTCCTATTATGCTAGATGATAGTCGTGATGACATTAAACGTCGTAATTCCAAATACCGCGGACAAGTACAACGTCTTAAACACAGAACAGGATTTAACGGAATCGACTAGAGGTTATATGAAAAAGTTTCAAAAAGAATGGGATCGGATTTATAAAACAAGAACGAGACTCATGGACGCATACCGTGAGTTTGCTCAAGATCATCACCGTAATTATTTTGAACAACGAGTGCGTGATATGAAAATACATATCGACGAGCTTAATAAAAAGTTAAAAAATTAGGATAGTAAATCAATTCTACGTTGATGTCTTCCGCCCTCAAACTCCGTTGACAAAAACATATTAACAATTTCTTCTGCAAGTTCTGGAGCAGTTTGACGTGCGCCTAGTGCTAGTACATTTGCATCATTGTGTTCTCTACACAACCTAGCAGTTGTAACATCATAACAAAGTGCGGCTCTTACACTAGGATATCTATTGGCAGCAATACTGATTCCGATACCAGTACCACAAATAAGTATCCCGTAGTCAAATTCACCTTGCGTTATACTTTGTCCTACTAGGCTACCATAAACAGGATAGTCTACACTGTCTTTGTTATTGCATCCTAGATCAGACACTGTATAGTCTCGTTTCTTTAAATATTCTATTAAGTGTGCTTTTAGATCAAAACCACCATGATCACTTGCGATACATATTTTCATTGTTTATCCTTGCATAAAAACTTGTAAGGTCATAACGTGACCGGTAAACTCTTGCTTGGTCATTGTGCGATAGGGCGTGTGATTGTAGAACTCATTGCTCATTTTGATCTCACGCCCATTCTTACGACAATAGTGCCACAGTTTACGAACATCGGGCTCAACATCCTCATCAGTCCAATATTCATATTCGTTAACTGTAAAGTGTTTATTCATCTTTTATGTACCTATCATAAATGTCAATGCTTGCCAAATTTTTCATTTTGCTCTCGCACATAATATCTGCATAAGGCAAAAAGCTCAGTGCATATTGGTTAACTGCATCATTGGGGTAGAAGTCACTGTGCGCTCGAAGTTTTGCTTTCTTGTGTCCAGATTCTAGTAAGGCAGTCATGTTAGGCATTGTATCATGTACAAAGTCTTGCGGCAAACATTCATCTCTACTGTATGAATAGTGTATAACAGGACGCACACCACGCCAGCTGTCTATCACGCGAGCAAATCTATCGTCGGTGGGACGTATATATTCACCTTCACGGCACCAGTGGTGGTGTATGTCGAGAACCAATGCCACGTCTCTGGCAAGCTCAAGCGATGCGTCGAGCCCCCATTTGTTTTCATCGTTTTCAATAGTAATGCAGTTTCTCGCCTCTGGTGATAGTTTAGGGAGAACACGTTTGATACCGGCTGGACCTTGCCTGCCTGAAATGTGTACATTGATTTTGAAGTCCTGAAACGAAGTTCCATACCCCATCCATCTGGCCATGTTAACATGATACTCAAACTCCTCTATGCTTCTATTTACTATATCTGGGCTATCAGAAGCAAGTACAGTAAACTGACCAGGATGCATAGAAAGCCTGACATCAAGTGATCTCGCTAGGTCGCCAACCTTTGCGAAGTGTTCTTCACAGTATCGGACTACATCACTACGTTGCCAAAAATAGCACCAATCAGACTGAGTGTATAAAGGAAGGCAATCACTACTGAGTCTGACCATTCGTAGTTCATTAGGCAATCTCCCTACATACGAAACAAGGTTTTCAAACGCTTGTATGTTGTGTGTCATTAAATCCCATAGTCGTTCTTCAGCCACTTCACGTGATTGACGATTGAGCCATTGTACAGTTGTACATCGACTGTTAAGCGGACGCTGTATTTCTTCTAGTAGTTTTTTCTTTTGTGTTTGATCCGGGTGCAGATACTTACAAGCAAAACCGATACGCATACGAAACACCTATAGTTATAAAATATACTATACTATAGCACCTGTGTGCTGGTGTGTCAATCAATTATTCCGAAGTTTGCCCAGTTTGATGAACCTAAACATACCCAACCCATTGGGCCACCTAAGTTAGGATTGGCATTGAATACAACGTCACCTTTGTTGCCTGAATAATTTGGTGGAGTAGGTGAGCTTGCAAATGTTTGTGTACCTAAACGCAACTTCTGTAGTTCTGTGCTACCGTCTGGACTTAGTCTCACGTTGGGTTGACGATTGGAACCAAGCACTAAATCCTGCTTGTGTGTGGTGGCAATACGTGCAGTCTCATTGATGCTTTTGCCTATTTCAATTTCAACTTCTTGGTCCCAAATACTCAGTGCGGCACCTGGCTCCATGGTGTTGATACCTACTCTATTTTTACTAGAGTAAAGTGTTTCACTACTAAAGAACTCTCCCTGTACTTGTAGTTCTTTAAGCATACCCACAGTACGTAGATTACTGTCACTGATATGGTTTGCTAGTTTGCCGTCTTCAAATGCGGGCTTGCCTTTTACTTGTAGGTTTGCAACATCCACACCTTCTACACGTATACGATCCATAACTTTATCACTATATCTAGTGAACATGTTTTCGTCTATACCGTTGTTAACTGTGACACGAACTGACTCTACTAGGTCTGAATAAAACTTTGATCCAGGGTCTACTTGTCCTGAGATAGAGATCATACCTTCCAGTTCTACATCACCCACAACTCTAAGACCTTGTGCTACCAAACGATTTTCAAATACTGTGGAGTCATCCATAATAGTAACACGACAATCTGTCGCGGCATCTTGTATACCTGTACTATTAAAACCTTTTATAATACCTGCTTCAACAAAGTCACCTGAGATACGTTGTCCATTATCAAAGTTTAAACTGTGAGCAGGGATACTGGATTCAGGAAAATCAAATTGTTCGACACGTTTAAAAAAGTTATCTGAAAATGCTTTGGTTGCTAGTGAGTCAAAGTCTTTGGATTTGACTCGGATAGCTTCAGCAATATCGTGTTGTGCTTGTTTTAATATTTCAGCACTAGCATCACGGCGTACCAGATCAACAATAGGGTTAACTGTTTTGGTCAACCAATCCTGATGATTCTCTAGCCATGTGTTGATATGTGTGCCAATAGCATCATTGACAATATCAGTAATGTCCAGGCTGTTCACATACTCTTTAACTGTATGCTGAAGCTCGCGCTTAACATTGCCTTTAACTTCTTCTAATATTGTTTGTGTTAGCGAATCGCTTAGTGTTTTAACAGTGTCTTCAATACTCATCTTTGAATCTTATGCTAACTACATGCTCGTAGTTCTTCTTGATTAAACCTTTAAACATTAGGTTTTTGTGTACTAAGAAACTGCTTGCGCCGCCGTCAATGCTAAACTTTGCTAGCTGTTTAAAGTACATAGTACGCCTTTCAAAAGGACCATACTGTTTAATATTACAACCATTCATATACACATAGGTCTGCCAACGTGTGCGATCTCGATAATCCCAATCATGAAACTCTGTGAACACACAAAATTCACTACCGTTGCGTAGTACTGCTGGTTGACTAAACTCCTTGTCCTTGAAGTCCAAGTTCTTATAGTCCTTTAATGTACTTATAACCAGCTCATTGGCCATGCCGCAAATTTTTTTAATGGCTATTTTTTGTGCATCATCACTGTCGGCATATGTAAAAAATTCATCAACTGCAATAACGACATCCCATTTATGATTTGCATACCCATCTTTAAAATCAATATACTTGATTTGATTGTTCTTTTTTTGTAGCCATTCTAGTGTCTCTGCGTCTACACAAGTAACTGTGATATCATTAAATGAACAAGCAAGAATAGCTGGATTAAAACCCACAAAAAGCACACTTAGATCATGGTCAAGTCTATAGTAATTAATAACTTCGCTGATAATTTCGTTTTTCTTTTCAGCAAAATCTTTTATTTTCGGATTGTCTTTAACACTTTGCAAAAGACAATTACCATAATCTTCGAATGTCGCCATTTATCTTCTCTTATAATTTTTAGGCTACTGCCTATCCTATCATTTATTTAACAAATACATGTTATTTAATACACTGGGTATATTATTCATCACGCACCATATCTAGTGTTACGCAATGAAATCCTCCTCCTAGTGTACGACTATGACGCAATTCTAAAGGAATTACAGTGAATTTTAAACTTTCTAAATCTCTAATTAAACGTGTTTGCCAACGATCAACAATAACAGTCGACTCATCAACTGCTAGTATGTTAAGTGCAATCCATTTTGATGCATAAGGGTACTGATAAAAGTCCTGTGGTACAACATCATTTACATATATTTTTAGCCAGCCGTCAAATGCTCGAGGACAATTTTGATGATTAATACGATGACCATTTAATATTACTACACCTTCACGTAGTACTGTCACTGTTGAGTCAATGTGTACACCGCCATAAAAGTTGCAGGGTTCAATATTAATGTGTGGAAAATGTAGACGTAACCAACGCAGTGCATTCTCGTTGCCTGAATCACTCACAAGATACAGCCAAGTGTCATTCATTCTTAGTATGTTTGCGGCATCTAATATAAGGTCTTGTTTGCGTGGCATTGTAAGCACTTGTTCAGCACGATCAATCACAAAGTCCAACGCTTCTATTTCCATGTCACGGCATGGATACATCATTGCAGTATCAACAACAGTTGAACCATATACCAATAGTCTATCACGTGGGCAATAGTTGTACATGCCTCCACGACTGACATAGTCTATGTTGTGTGGTCTGTGTACTTTTACACCTAAGCTAACCAATGTGCTGGCTAGCAGTTGCAGATCTTCGTTGGCTTCTTCCACAATCCATTGCGGTACTGCACCTGTCGGAACAGGCGTTTCTTTCCATGAAGTTTTTAAATGTTCTTGGCTGAATACAGGATCATTAGAAGGCCAGTTTGCATGAGTTGCTGTTCCTACTACTATTTCTCGCAATCTACCCCATTCGTTTACACTATTCAACATGCCCGGTCACCTGTAGTGTATAGCGAGGTGCGGTTCCAAGGTTTGCGGCACAGTGCGGCAAGTCATAGTTCCATACCACAAAGTCTCCACGCTGCCAATTAACATGAGCGCAACCATTATACTCGCCGTAATGACCGCTGTTCCAATTTTCTAAGAAAACAACTGCTCTATAAATTGTGTGTTCCTTCCCTTGTAGATTAAAAATTTCTACATAACGTTTGTAGGTGTCTTGGTGGGTGGGCAATATTACACCAGTGCCCATTCTATAATAAGCGGTGCCAATGTCACGCCAACTAAAATTTTGTGCAAAGTAGTCTACTACTTGTGTGTTCCATGTAGGTTGCGGCTTACGCATATCACAGAGATCACCAGTATAGCGTTCGTGATTGAAACCTTCATTACGCCAACGTTGCATATCGGCTGAATTGTTGAATGGTTCGTTTATATAATTTAGATTTTTAAATTCGTCATTAAACTCGAAGTTTAATTGTCCATGTATTACACTACTCATTGTCCTCTTGTATTTCCATAATAAATTACGTTGATGTCATCTCTGTCGGTTTCAAAATTACGCCAAGGATCGACAACTACACTGTTACTTAACAACTTAACATATAATTGGTCTTCTTGTCTACTACCTGTGTAACCATAAGTGATGTTATGGTTGTGTGCAAGAAACGCCACACACTGTATTCCATTGACAGAATTAAATTCTGTTTCCACCAATGGATCAGCATAGTAATATTCTATAGACATTTCGTTCAAGTAATGACCAATTAATGTGCTGTAGCTTCCAGTGGTATACTCGACTCCTGGCTTATAGGCTTTTCCACAGATCACCACAGGCATATTGTATTTGTGATATAGATCTGCTAGGAACTTAGCAATATTTTCTGCTTGCACTTCTCGAGCTCGCATAATAGCATCAAACAAATCGTAGCCTAGATCAAGTTCTTGTGCCATGTAGCGTAGTGCAATGTTATCTCTTGGGTGACATGGTCCGCCATCGCCCATGCCTGCTGTCATATACTTGGGAGAAACAATACGCTTATCACTGTGTGCTAGTGCCTCTGTAACAACATCTACATTGATATTTCCGTTCTTCATTGCAACATCTTGAATCATGTTTACTAATCCTAGTTTAGCACTGATAAACGTGTTGTAGAAAATCTTGATCGATTCTGCTTCGTCCCATGTTCCAACCACATAGCGTGGATTGTTTTCCATAATGGGTTTATAGAAGTCGATTAGTTTTGTAGCATCGTCTGTGTAGTTGCCACTTTCTGTGCCGATCATAACCATTTCTGGATTCACCATATCCCAAGCTACACTGCCCATTGCAATTAAGTATGGGTTATAAATAAATCTATAGTTGTGAACTAGCGGAATAAACTCTCGACGTGTTGTGCCTGGAAGTACAGTACTAATTAGCACTACAAGTTGATTGCCTGTAGTGTAGTTGTTAAGTTCTTCTAGTACTTCTTTTACTGTAGTGTAGTCAAAATCCAGATTATTTAAATGACTGGTTGGTGTGGATCCATCATACTTGGGATCGTGTGGGGTTTGTACAGCAACAAAGATAATGTCTCGATTAGCGACAGCCTCCTTCATCGTAGTGCAAATATCTACACTCGCACTTTCTCTTGGGTAAATATCATAGCCAGCAACATCATATTTTGTTGCCATTGCTTCTGCACAAGGTAAACCCAGTTTACCTAAACCAATAAAACTTACTTTAAACATATGTGGATCCTTATTAATGAATTTACACTACCTGTATAAAAAAATATACGATGAATTTTTGAAAAAATACAGGATCGATGCGTTTGCAACAGACGAATTTAGTCCTACGCCTCCGTACTATTTAATACGACCAGTCAATGAGCTACAAAAAAATTACCCGGTGCCTTACGGTTCGGCATTGTTTATGGATCAAGAACCTATATACAGAACATTTTTACCATTCTTGATGGAAGATTATAAAAATCCAATAATTTGTAATATCGAAGATGATGAAATCGACGACGTTGGCTCTCTATGGACTAAAAGACTGTTTATGTATGGTTTAAAACCTTTAATGTTTGTCAGTGAAAAAAGTCAAGAAGTAGGATTGGTTAGACAAAAATTATCAAATGTAAATAGAGATGTTGCAATAGTTTACTATTTCTATCATGGACTGGCAAGTTTAGATAACTATCGAAACTATTGGAAAGAAGATATACAAGTACCAACCAGTCACGACAAACTATTTATATGCTACCAAAATATTGTTAACAGTTATCGATGGCATCGTATACAGTTTCAACTCAGACTACGTGAGAGTAAATTAGATCAACAAGGCTTAATCAGTTATAATCCACCTGCTAAAGAAAAACTTGAAGAAGTTATTCAAACCGCAACTATGCGGCATGGTAATAAACCAATGGAAAAATATGTACTCAATAAGATTGATATGCTAACTGAACCATCTTATATTGACACAGATTCTCCCGACGGAGCAATGAGTACATTTATTGATATTGAAAACTGCCAACGTGCGTTTGTACATGTAGTAAGTGAAACTGCATTTTATAATGGCAAACTACACTTAACTGAAAAAATCTTTAAACCTATTGTTGCTAAACAACCTTTCTTACTATTAGGAGCAAAAGGTAATTTAGAATACTTTAAACGCTACGGATTTAAAACTTTTAGTGACTTTTGGGACGAAAGCTATGACAATATTAACGATAGTGTTAAAAGAATAGACGCTGTATTTGCTGAGTTAATGAAACTGAGCAAACTTTCTTATGAAGAGCAGTGCGCTATGCGCGAGCAGATGCAGGATATATTAGAGTATAACTGGAATCATTTCTTTCATGATTTCAAAAACATTGTTGTCGACGAGTTAACTGACAATATGAAACTTGAGTTTAGAAAAAGTTTTTATTGGAAAAATTTTGTCAAAGATGAGGACATAGACCACTTGAACAAGATTCTAAAATTTTAAGATTTTAATTATAAATACTAGTTAGCAATAACTTAGAAGGGTATATATTATGAAAAAACTAATTCTAGGTGTGCTAGCGTCAATTACTATGCTAGCGTCAAGTATGGTGTTTGCTCAAGAGCAGGATCTATTAGATGCATTTCCTAGTACGCCTGTACCACCTGCTTTACCAGGGCTAGTAGTAGAAAATGAACCATTTGTGATCAACGTCAAAGCAATATGTGGCACAATGGACCACATCAAAGAAATGCTGTCGACTTCACAAGAAAAAGTATTTGCTAAAATGGTAGCGGCTAGAGCCGCAGGACCTATTATGTTTCCTGGTAACCCTGCACCAGCAATATTCACTTTGCATCCACCTACTGGATCTTGGAGCCTAATTGAAAATCTATCTCCAAACGTGTATTGCTTAACTGCTAGTGGTTTTGGTATGACCCCATTTAAAGATCCTGGGCAAAAAATAAACTATAAGAAGTAATTGTTTATGCCTAAAAATGTAATCTTTATACATGGTGCTAATGCGACTCAACGTAGCTTTAATTATATGCTAAGAGCCATCAAGCAAATTAAACGCAAAGATCTACAAGTACATTTTTTCAATTATGATCATCATCACGGTTTTGCTCACAACTTTCCTGTGATGTTAGAAAAATTAGATGCGATTCAAGGCGAGTGTCTAATTGTTGCACATAGTATGGGAGGCATTTATGCAATGCATTTGTATGGTGCTAGACCTGATCGGGTCAAACGTGCAGTAACATTATCAACACCATTTGCTGGTGTTCACAATGCAATGTTTATGCGTTGGATATTCCCGTGGTACAAGTTGATTTCAGACAGTGCGCCTACCAGCAATGCTGTGGCTAAGTTAAACGACATACATGTAACTATTCCATGGACACAGATTGTGAGCATGGATGGAGACCAACCTTGGGTTACAGTTTTTACAAGGAATGATGGAGTAGTATCAAGGTTATCGATGACCAGTAGAAAAGATGTCAACTACATTTACCTTGATACCAACCATTACGAAATACTCAGCGATCAAACCAGCATAGACGTTGTGTTGTCTGAGCTAGAATATCTAGTAGCTTAGGAGCCCTGTCTCTTAGGACTGCCCCAAACTTCACGTGCATTTACTTTAATAAAACGTTTGTTGGTTTCATTTGTATTTGGATTAGGTATAGTAAGAACTACATTTTTAAAATTACGCCAAGCATCACGCTTGTTAATTGCTTCAGTTATTGATCCTACATATTCACGACGTAGTTGTTTGCGTAGTCCGTGTCGATCATTTTGACAATGAATACCTTTAGATACAACTCCACTACTTTTACTTTTTTTACCTTTGGCCATTTTAGTATACCTTTATAAGTAATTTCTGCTCAATGTTTCGAGTTTATCTTCTGCATCTGCAAGTTTGACTAGTTGTTCGTCAACCGCTTCAACCAAGTCTGGATGTTCTCCAATACCTGCAGGATTATCTATATAAACTTGAATGTTTGCTTTAGCCGCGGCTATTTCTGCCTCGTACTTTAGCCTTAATGCTTCTATTAGCATCGTACTCTCCACTTCTACTTACTATTTACTGTGCGGAGGCATCCTGGTTTCAACAAACCAAACATGTTCCCGCTTGCCTGGATGATATTTACGCATACGCAATTTGGTGGCATTTCTTAACTGACTTGCAGTTTTAGGGTGAACAAAATGATAACTGGCATTGCTACGAGTTTCACCTTCAGGCACCATCCAAACTTTATCATTTCTATTTTTCTTAGCCATCTGCTTCTCCCGGTGAACGTGAAATAATCTCATCGTAAAATGTGTCTAACTCACCGCCGAATTTTCCCATGAGATGTTCATAACATTCGTGAACTCTATGCCAATCGCCATCATTGTATGCTGTAACGAATTCGTTATGTACACGAACAGATTCTTCCAAACTAACCATTTCACCTAAGTTAATTTTGTCAGCGGGTACAACACAATATGCGTCGACATGTACGCCATCTTTAACAAATTGTTCTAAAGGTAAGACAGTATAGCGTTCTGCTAGTTTGTCTGCATGTTCTTTGCCAACTACAATATGCATTACTTTGATGTATCCATTGATTCATAGACTGAGTTATACTGACTTCGAGCCAATACAAATGTTGCACATTTACTTAGCTGTTTTAGATTCTTAGCGCCAACATATGTGCAAGTTGAGCGAATACCTCCTAACATGTCTTGCACAGTATTGCCTACTGCACCACGATAAGGAACTAATACTTCTCTACCTTCACTACTACGATATTCTTTAAGCCCGCCAAAATGCTTTTCGTTTGCACTTTTTGAACTCATACCGTAGAACTGTACAAATGATTTGGTTTCCATCTTTTGTCCAAAGCCACCTTGATCTACAGATACTTCATTTGTCCAATAACCTTTGGTAATAACTTCGCCGCCGCCTTCATCGTGTCCGGCAAGCATACCACCTAGCATTACAAAATCGGCTCCGCCGGCGAATGCTTTAGCAACATCACCAGGACAAGTGCATCCACCGTCAGCAATAATATGCCCACCCAGCCCATGAGCGGCATCTGCACATTCAATAACAGCAGACAACTGAGGATAGCCAACCCCAGTTTGGATCCGAGTAGTACATACACTACCAGGACCGATCCCCACTTTGATAATATCTGCTCCATTTAAAATTAACTCCTGTGTTTGATCTGAGGTAACAACGTTACCAGCAATTATTACAATATGTGGATACTGATGTCTAAAATCTTTGATAAAATCCACAAATCTTTCACTGTATCCATTGGCTACGTCAATACATACATACTTTAACTTATCACCAGTTTGTTCATACACATTTCTAAATTTATTATGGTCATTATCTGTAATGCCAATGCTCATAGCAACATGATTTGTACGCTCATAATTAACGTTTTCTTCAGCGTCAAAATAACCTACCAATTCATTTACTGAATATGTTTTTACCAAACAAGTAAACAATCCTCCTGTAGCAAGTGTATCTGCCATTTCAAATGTGCCAACACCATCCATGTTGCTAGCCATGATAGGGATACCTTTATAATGATAATCTTCTGTGCATTGCCAGCCTGTTGGCACATAGTTGCGGTATACAAACCCACGTTCTAGCATTACTTGTTTGCGTGAGCCTAGTGTGCTACGCTTGGGACGAATTAGCACATCATTATAGTCGTGCTTGGGATCAGCTTCAATTCTCATAATGTTTTCCAATTTCCTTGTAAACTTGTTGTACGCCTTGTGCTTGGCTTACACAATCTTCTAATGCGTTGTGTAGACCTTCCTTATTTTTTATGCGCGGATCACCGTGTACACCAAAAAGTGTACGACTATCCATTACTTGCCAATACTGCCACGGCGTTGGACGACCGATACTTCTAAACCAGTCTTCTAAAATAATATAGTCAAACGCAGGACCTTGTGCCCAAAACTTATCAGTGCCTACAAAAAATCGATTGATTTCATCTGCACAATAGTCTAAGGTATCTCGATTGTCTTCGCTGAGTGCTTCTTCACGCACGGTTTCTTCTTGTGTCTCCCACCAACGTACAGTATCTTCGTCAATGTTACGCCCTAGTGCAACTTGTGCTTCTACATCGGGTCGTAGATATATTGCCTTGGTTGGCAATTCCATATTATATGGGCTAAATTTAATTGCACCAATGGTAAGAATAACTGCATTGGGTCTTGTGCCCAATGTTTCAATGTCAAGCATAATGTCCAAGGAACACCTCCTATTATATTATTAATAATAGCAGTCTATTAGAATAATGTCAACGTAAATTTGCCCAGTTAACTACTGTTTGGACAAATTCTTTTTCGATCCCTCTAAAACCATGATACCCATAAGTTAATTTTGGATGACCTTCATTAATCCCACCTTCCATAATGGTTAGTGTAACATCATCAAAGTTATATTGTTTGGTTAGTATTTCAGCAATGTCAGGACTGGTATTCTCAGATACATCATAGCGATGATGTATAACATGCACAGGTATAGAAACAGTATTATCTTTCTTAAAGAAATTACAGCGTTCATGAAATGCTTGATTGCGTATAAGTGGACTATTAACACTGGTAAAAATTAATCCACAACATGGATCTTTTTTATGTAAAGTATGATAGTAGGTTGATATTAACCAATTACTGTTACATTGTCCTATTAGTAGTGTAGGTACTGTACTTAATCTAATAGCAGTTCTGATAGTTTTGTTAATTGTATCTATAGCATGTAATGCTTTTTTTAGTTCCAGTCTTGGATTTTCTTTTAACCATTCTTTCGGTATCGGTTGTATCTTATCTCTAAGTGCAAGCCACGGAGCTCTAGCATACAGAATATTAAGTAACCAAGGAATCTGTACGTTTCCTGCTCGCACATAAGCTACGTTATATCCTAGGTTTCTAAAATGCGGTATTGACGTTCCAGGCATAAGTTGATTTTCAGGAAACGTTCCTCTTTTAGATATGTGAAATTTTGCAGGGCCGCCTGGAATTACTACCACAGTTCTTTTTGCATTTTCAGTAGGGAACCACATGAGATTATCGTCAATAATCTCACCAGATTGTGCTTGGATAGCTTTGCTTATTCCTTGATGATCGTATGACCTATAAACAGTAGATTTATCAAACTTGTCGTCATCAAACTTTTTATACAGACTTATCATTTTCAAACAGTGCTACTCTTTTGCGTAGACCTGTGCTACTGAAACTGTGGTCTCGACTGTTATAAACTATTTTAATATTGCGCTTTACACATATATCTTTGCCAGTAAAGTCTTTGTCTTTATACTCTACTCCAATAATGCGAACATCTATAGGAAGTGTTAGTAGTATATCTTCTAGATCTTTTTCAGTATTGTACACAATAACTTCGTCAACTGTACGTTGACTATTCAACATAATTTGGCGTTCAACAATACTTTGTACAGGTTGATTTTTTTCAGGACGATCACGACTAGCATCATTTTGTAGTCCTGCAATCAGGTAATCACAATGATTCTTTGCTTCACTTAGCATTGCAACATGCCCTGCGTGTAACAGATCAAACTGGCTAAATGTTATGCCAATAATTTTGCCTTTGTTTTTAAGTTTTGTATAATCTGCAAATATCATACGTCTGGTTCAATTTTTACCTGTAGAGGAAATCCATGGCTACGTGCTAATATAGTAACTTCAACACCTTTTTGCTCTGCCATTTCAAAAGGCAATACAGCAACGATAGCTAGCCCGTCTGCGTGAATTTTTTGTGTTAGTGCCACAGCAGGTTGTTCATCATAGTCAAAGATACTCTTCAACGTTTCAACGACAAACTCCATTGTTGTGACTTCGTCATTAATATAGATAACACGAAACTTGCTGGGTTCTCTCAAATTCTCACGCACTTTAGTCTTCTTTTTGACTGCTTCATCGGTGTTTGACATGTACAATTCCTTTATTGATAGTAGTATTTAACCAAGAATATGTGTGGGAGTCAATTAATACAACATTTCGACTCCCACACAATGATTACATTATACAGTAGTTATACTGAAATTGCAATCTTCTTTGGCTTCATTTCTTCAGGAACTTCACGGACCAATGAAATGTTTAGCATGCCGTTCTTTAGGCTTGCATCTGTAACAGTCATATGATCTGCAAGTGTAAATTCTCTGCGGAAGTTACGTCCTGCAATACCTTTGTGTAGGTACTTGACATCTTCTTTCTCAGCAGGTGAGTTGCCTTCAATACGAAGTTGGTCACCGTCGTGAGTGATGTCAATATCTTCCATACCGAAACCAGCAACTGCCAATGAGATTAGATACTCATCTTCAGCAACCTGTTCTACATTGTATGGAGGATAGCCTTGGCTTGAACTGTTAGCAAAGCGAGTTTCCATGTCGTTGAATAGACGATCAAAGCCTACAAATGAACGATGGAAAGTGGGGATATCTAGAGTTGTTAATCTTGTCATTTTAAATCTCCTTTATTAAGCAAGATATATGATAGAACCCTTTATTGGCGTTCTATGTTTATAATATAGTAACTCACTCACAATTTGTCAAGTGTTTTACTAAAATTATTTATCCATTTTTTATTAAACGTTCCAGAGTTTTATAATGTTCGTATGCTTCACGCAAGGCATCATACTTTTCTAAATGTTCTGGATTAGGCTGTAGAATAGCAAGGCGTTCATTGATGGAATCTAGTTGTTCTTGTAAATGTTTAAAATTATCATCGGTCGCATCATCAAAAACACTTGAACTTACTGTAATGGTCGACGGCGACTGCATAGTAATACTATCACTATATGTATAGTTACTACTATAATCACTAAAAATAGTAACATCTCCCGTATCAGTTGTAACGTTAGTGTCAAATAAATCAGGTTGTATAGTAATATCACCCAGATCCAAGTCAAGTTGCGTCATTTACATCTCCTTTTAAAAATATAGGTTTTAGATCGCCATCAATCGTAATTTTTATTATGCCATCATCTTTAAAATTGCGTAATTTATACATCATAGGATTCAACAGTGTTTCTACCACACTTCTAAGTCCTCGAGCACCTAGTCGTTCTTTGAGTGTGCGTTCAACTATAGCATCTAGTGCTTCATCTGTAAACTGTAGATCTATTTCATCCACATTAAAATAAAACCTCATCTGGCTGATGAGGCTATCTTTGGGTTCAACAAGCACACGCTTGATCTGTTCACTGGTTAGTTCTTCAACATCAATCACAATAGGAAAACGTCCCATAAACTCTGGAATCATTCCAAATGTTATAAAGTCACTTACTTTAGTTTTTATAGATTTTCTATCAATATATGTAGTACCAAAACCCATACTAGAGCCTTGAACACTGCGCTTGGATATTTGATCTAGTCCTGGGAACGCTCCAGCAACAATAAACAAGATACTGCGAGTATCCATTTCTATTTCTTCTTTGTGTGTACCTTCTCCATAAGGAACTTTGATCTCTGTGCCTTCTAGTATTTTAAGCAAACCTTGTTGTACACCTTCACCACCAACATCGCGAGCTACACTGCCTTGCTCTGCACCAATACGTGCAATCTTATCAATCTCGTCAATGAATACAATGCCCTTTTCAGCAATTTCTAGTTCGCCTCCTGCCGCAACCATCAAACGTTCTAACACTGCGGTTACATCTTCGCCTACATAACCTGCTTCAGTTAAACTGGTTGCATCACAAACAACAAAAGGAACTTCGAGAAACTTAGCAATAGTTTTAGCCATCATGGTCTTGCCGTTGCCGGTTGGACCATGCAATAATATATTGCTTTTTTCTATATCAATTTTGCTAGGATAGAACAAACGTTTGTAATGATTAATGACTGCTACACTGATAACTTCTTTTGCAGAGTCCTGTCCGATAATGTAATCATCGAGGTAGTTTTTGACCTTTATAGGGTCTAAACTTTTAAAAATACCGTTCTTTTTGTACCGAGAGTTCTGCTTTTCGCTGACAAGTATACTAGAACATACTTCTATACATTCATTGCAAATAGCGGCGCCATTGCTAACAATTAGCTTACCGACTTCTGTTTTTGTCTTCTCACAGAAGTTACATATCAAGATATGACTTTGTGCTGGATTCTCTGACATAATTGATTAAGTATTCCATTGGTGTTAGACGTCTATTGTTGTCAAAAAAGTTTTTAGGACCATAATGACTTGCTTTTTTATGCGAAACCATCTGATCCTTAACTTTACTTAGTTCATTAATTGTGGTATTAATAATCACCGCTTCACTTATATTGAATGCACGTTCTAACCATTCAAAGTCTTTGTACTGTTCTAAATAGATATACACATTAAAATCCGTACCTACATTTTTACATATCAATGCTGTGTCTTGCACTTCTATTTCTGTAGGATCGATCAACAAAATTGTGTGCAAATCATTTTCGATAAAGTCGGGCGGTGTTACAAAGTTACTGTACATTGTTCTGTAGGTACTCTTGAATCTGTTCTTGTTCGTGTTCACTTACATCTTCAAGATCGTATTCGCCTGTTTTGATTTTTTCAATTAGGTATTCGATATACTTCTTGTCATATGTATAGCTAGTACTTAGTTCTTTATTGATCTCTATCCATTTATCTCCATTAAAACGGAATAGCTTACTGGGTAGATAATCTGTACGTAAAAACATATCGCCTTTTTTACAATTACTTTCTGGAAACACACTGCCGAAGCCGCTAGCAATCACAGTTTTATTATCTGGCTCTGCATTAAACAACGGAACTGTTTGTAAAACCTTGCCAGCAGGTTTGCTAACCACTGGCGATGATTGTACTTCTTCAATGAACTCTTGCTGTTGTTCAGTAAGAGGAGTAGTTTCGGGCTCTTCCTCATTGGAACTAAGTGTCGGCCCTGTCTGTGTTGGTTCGTCTACTCCCCTTGCCAAATTTTCTGCTGAGTGTGTGAAGTCGTTTGTTGCTTCTATAGATTTGTCTACTATCTCATCGGGGTACACAAAGTTAGAAACTTTTTCAATAGCTATTGTTTTATTTTTTGTTTCTTCGTCGACTTTTGTTTCTTCAGGCAAATCATTTGATTCAGTGAGATCTGCTTCACTTACGGGAAAATTTGCTGGAGGCTCTTCTACTGGAGGCTCCAGCTCTATAGGCACTTCTGCGTCAGTTTCCCGTTGTATTACTATAGGTTCATTTTCATGATAGTCTATTTCTTCTTCGGGTTCTTCAACTGTTTCGGTGTCATGAACAGGCTGTACCACGTTATCGGTACTCTCTTCGTCTTGTTCTTCGTTGGCTTGGTTTTCTTGTTCTTGTCGTCTGAGTTTTGCATCTTGCCTACCCCATACTATTTGTTGTGTTCCAGCTAGAATCAAGCAAATAGCAAGTGGGTCAAATACTAGTACTAGAACAATAATAACCCAACGTACTGCTTCTTCAAGCATATTGCGATCGGCTGATTCGCCGTATATAAACTCTGCGATATACTTGACAGGACCAACCTCAGCTTCTAGTCTTCTGGTTGTGGCCTCTAGTTCAAACTTTTTGGAGGTAAGAGATTCAATCTCAGTGTTTGCTGTTTTGATGCGATTGCGTTGTTCATCAACTTGTGCATCAATATCAGTTGATTTTGTTTGTCCAAGTTGTGCTCTTAGTCTAGTAATTAACGTATTACTTTGTGCAACTTGATCTTCAACAGATTTACGTAGTCGTGTAATTTCGGCACGTGCGGCATTGGCTTTTGGACCATTGGTGGCACTTTCAATTTTAGCTAGAACTCTGTTGCGTTCTTTCTGTTTTTCATCCTGCCATTCACCAATCTTATCTGCTGTGCGTTTACCAAAGATACCATCAGCACTAGCACCAATCATTTGTTGTGCTTTTTTAGTTTCTCCACTGTCGATATACTTCTGTAGTGTAGATAACTGTTCATCAATACGTGCTAGTTCACCGTCATAGAGTTTAGCTTCGTTATCGATAATACGTTGCTGTTCTGCAATAGCAGGCTCTACACGTTTGTACGCACTGTCAATGCGCTCTTGTTCTTTGTCAATCTGTGCTTGTATGTTTGCGTCTGCACCAACACCACTGGTTTCCAATCGTTTAATACGATTGTCTGCGTTTTCAATAACAGCACGATTACGTGCAATCTCAGATTCTACACGTTCAATTTGTGCAACTGATTCTGTGCTAGCGGCTGTTTGTTCAATATGTGCTTTTGATAAAAATCCAAAAATACCCATGCTTGTAATAAACATAAGCACAATAGTTGCGAATGCCAAATAGGTTCGCATCCATACTCTAGCTCTTTGCCAGTTACGGTGTAACCAAACTGCGGTAACAACTTTACCTGTTTCTAATGCTACACCCATCACAACGATAGGAATTAGCGCGGCAGCAAATATTGCTGTTAATCCGATAATACTATACCATGCCGCAATAGCTGAAATAGCCAAGGCAGAGAATAGCGTGAAATAACCAAAATACATAGGCTTCCTCTTCTTAAATTAATCTTTTAATGCAAGACAGGTTGCCCGTTGAGTTCCTTAATGCCAAAAACTTTTAGAATATCAGTTATGGTCATTGGAACGTCATCATCGTCTACGCTTGGGCAAAAAACACTCTTTAAGGCACCGTTGCCAGATACTATAAAAACATAATCAGTTGAATCTATTTCGGTATCGCATAGTTCATCAAGGTCTGCTAAAACATTATTATCTCTATCTTCATACTGCATCTGACATCTCCCTTTCATCTTATTCATATTTATCGGTTGACATGCACTGTATAACGCATTATACTAAATATTAATATGCTAGTCAAGGAAATAACACAGAGAAACACATATGATATTGCCAAACTGCATTCTATGCTAGGTGGTGAGCAAAGCCGCAAGCAAATTGCAACGATTGTGCGTAAATTTGCACAGGATGAAACTGGCGAACGTATCAAAGTGTCAACTCATAGTACACCTGAAGTTGATTCTGGAAGTATGAATCTAAGTGCATACTATGACCCAGATAATGATGAGGACGAAAAAGGTCACATCATCGAACTTCAGCTTGCTTTTAGTCCTAACGACAAAACTGTAAAGTGGAGTGAAGAGGGCAAAGAATACTTTGTGCATGAACTTACAGATGCACTTAAACACGAAATGTTGCATGTTCAACAGCATCGCAACAGAGATTTTCATCCTGGCAGAGATGGCTATGACCGTCGCGATACAAACTATGAGTATATGACTCGTCCAGATGAAATTGAAGCATACGCAATGAACATTGCAGACGAACTTGTGCGTAAGGCTGACAAAGATGGTGCGCTACAACTGCTTCGCATGGCAGGTAAAACAGCCCAGTTCAAAGACGAAATGGGCCGTTATCTAAGTCCTAATCTAATGGCTTATTTTGCTATGTTTGATTGGAAAGCAGATCATCCTGTAATGAAACGTCTACTCAAAAGAATATATCAATTTATTAACTGACTATATTTTCAGGACGATCTGTATCGCCTTGGAATGTCTTTTTAACTACTTGCACACCTGGTCTGTCACGTAGTGTTTTAAATTCTTCTGTCAACTGATCTACTCTAATTCTAAGCTCTAGCGCAGACTCGCCTCTGTCGAGTGCTTGGTTTAGTTTTTGTTTAGCAGTTTCTAGTTCTTGACGAACAACATCAATCTGTGCATTGCTTAGTTCTGATTTAAACGACTGTGTATCTTTAACACCAACTAGTGGCGCACCTTTGCGACGTTGTTTAGTCTTAGCTCGTCCGTCTTTGAGACTTGCAACAACTGCATCGCCAAATCTATTATCTGCTGCCAGTTTAAGCAAAATATCACTGAAGCCAAAGTTAGTTTCTTGACCCCACTGAGTAATGCCTGTTACTAGACCAAATACGCTAGGGTCTGTGTCTGTAACTGTTGTAAAGTACTGATCAGGTGTTGTCAGTGCTTGCCCAAAGTATGCATTCATTATGTTGCTTGTAATTGTGGTTTGTTTTTCAAATTTTATATATTCAGCTTCGCATCTAGCTAATACGTCATTCATACCACTTTCAAACAAGGCTTGTAATGTAGTTACCCATGCATTACGCCAAGTATGAGATCCGGATCCTGGTGTATATAACGTATAGATAGTGCTATAACCAACAACATCATAAAGTCTACGGTTTAGTTCGTTAAAGATTTTAAATCCTGCGTGTGTATTGATTCCTGTTAATGGTTCAAAAAAATCTGCAACTGTAGGATTATCAAAAATACCACTGCCCAATGGTAAACCAGCAACTAGTGCATCGTAGTCTGCTTGTGGCAATGGTTGTTCATCCTGTGCAAGGTTTGCAATATCCGGAACTTCAATTGACTCTAACAGTTCAATAATATCTTCAAAGGTATTATACTGTCCAGGAACTTTACCTAAGAAGTTAGCAAGACCTTCCATGCTACCATTGGGTAACTCGTCCAGTACTTCTTTGCTGAATATGTTTTCTGCTACCAGTAGGTCTGCAACTGTGGTTACTCTTTCTGGTGCTGGCAGTTTTACACCAGTTCTTTGAATAATCTCTGCAAGTGCGTTGCCTTTGATTTCTCTTAAAATCTGCAACAAATAAACATCTTTAACATCATCCAAGTCTGCAACTTCTAGTGCTAGAATCTTGCCATGCAAATCGCCTAGTTTGCTTAGACCTAACCCGTATAAGTTTTCAATAAGTGTTTTAGGCTTGCCCATACTAGCAAGGTCTGCTACATCAAACAGTGTGCCTAAGTTACGCAAGCCAACAGTTAGTGCTTTGACACGACGATCGACAACGTCGTCTAGTGTTTCGCCTGGGCGTAGTTGTGCGGCGAGTGTATCTACTTCACTGTTGTTTGTGGTGCCACTTGATAGTAATAATTGTACAAGTCCACCACTGGCTAGATCTCTAGCACCTTTGATATCAAGTCCAACATCTTCCCATTGCTTGTCTTTGAAATGTTTAAGTCCTGCATAAACATTTTCTATAGATCCAACTTCTGCCATAAAATGATTTAGCAACCAAATAATGCGTCTACTTTTGTCTGCGCCAGTATAGTTTGCTGTAAAATCTGCGGTTGCTGTATAATATCTATCGCCCATCCAATATGGGTCTGTCTGCCTTACGCTGTCTGTACTAGGAGCGGCATCAAGTGATTCGATTGGCCCTCGTAAAAATTTAAACTGTTCTAAGTAACTCCAAATGGTATCAGCTTGGAATGTTCCTCTGACGCGATTCCAATTAGTTTTTAGTTGATATAATGCATACCAAAAACTAATGTCAGTAAATATTGAAGAGTTGTTAGGCGGAACATTTGTACTAGAAAATGAACTAATATCTTGGAGTTCAGTGTAGTAGTCTGCGTTAATATCCCATGCAGATCCGTCGAGTATACCTCTTGTTGCAATTAGATTATTAGATGTAATATTCATACTACTATTTATTTGCGAAAATTAACAGGGTATATTATGATCCGACAAACGTGTCGGGAGAACCACTTGATGTACTTGGTCCACAGTGTGCGCCGTTCAATGGAGGACATAATGCATCTGGTGCCGCACTATCCCCTACTTCCACCATCATTAAACCTTCAACAAACACTTGGTTAGTACTTGCACCAATGGCGCCGCCGCCATGGCTGTTTGGATCAGCGTCAACACTAACTAATAAATTATTACAAAAAACTGTGCTATTGCCTGCTACTACTGTAGAGGCTCCACAAACTCGTGCATCGGTATTTCTATGAACTGCGGTCATTCGCCTATCATTTCTAATAGCTTGTGACGACCTATCTGACTTAGACCTGTCCAACCACCTTCTACAAACAACTCGCCGTCCTTGTAGATTTGTGGCACTGTGCGATGACCTTGTGCTTTGATAAAAGCAAGAGCATCGGCATCTTCCATAACATCGATTACTTCGAATCGAACTGCTTGGCTGTGTAGATATTGCTTGGTTTGCTCGCAGAATGGGCAAGCAGGTTTTGAATAAACTGTTAGCATTTTCGTCCTCTATTTGTGTCTTGTATTTAACAAGTTTTACAAACTAAAGCCTGAGAACGTTTCTTCGGTAACATCTTGCTTGACTCCTCCAACAACATAACTACTAATTTCAGTTTCCTGAGGAGCAACTTGTACTTCACTACCAGCAATCCATTTTTGTGTCCATGGCAAAGGATTAGACCCAGGCTTAATACCACAATCAAGCCCAACTGCGGTCATACGCTTACACAATAGCCAATCAACATACTGACATAGTAGTTGTTCATTGAGACCGATCATCGATCCACCTTGGAATAAGTATGCCGCCCATGCTTTTTCTTGTTCAGCCGCATCAAAGTAAATCTTGCTACATTCTTCACGTAGTTCTTCTTTGATCTTGACATAGTCTTTGTCATCTTGTGGTAATATTTTTAGCAGTGTTTGCGTTGCGCCAAGATGTACATTTTCGTCACGGGCGATAAATTTAATAATCTTAGCGTTGCCTTCCATCTTTTTAAGTTCTGCAAATGCCCATGAGCAAGCAAAACTTACATAGAAGCGCAAACCTTCTAGTGCATTAATACTGGTGATAGCAAGGAACAGTGCTTTCTTTATTTCATATAGGTCTACTGTTACTTCCTTTTCAACACTTTTACCACGCACATTGCTAGTAATCTTATGTGTGCCTTCACCCAACATATGATAGTATGAGACTTTCTCAATAAGATCATCATAATACTTACTGATGTCGGCGCTACATGCAACAATCTCTTTACTGTCTAGCATGCTATCGAACACTTCGCTGGGTTGACTATACACATTACGAATAATATGTGTGTAACTGCGACTGTGAATAGTTTCGTTAAATGCCCAAGTTTCAATAAATGTTTCAAGTTCAGGAAGTGTAACGATAGGAAGTAGTGCTAGGTTAGGTGAGCGACCTTGCACACTGTCTAATAGAATCTGTCTTTTAAGATTACTAGTAAAAATATGCTTTTCATGATCTGTTAACTCTTTAAAGTCTTTGGCATCACGCAAGATATCAACTTCCTCTGGTCTCCAGAAGAAGCCAAGTTGTTTATCAGTTAGTTTTTCAAACTGTTGATATTTTACAACGTCATAACGTTGAATTCCACTACCACCATTTTTGTCTAGAAATGCTAGGGACTTGGTATGGTCAATTTTTTTAGAGCTAAAGACTGTCATTTTGTTTCCTATTAGATTACACAACTATCGCAGTCTTCTTGATCTACGGCAGTTAATTCTTGTTCTTGTGACTCAGGTTCTTGTACCTGAGAAGAAAGTTTGTCTATATCAACTTCACCTTGTCCATCATAAGTGTTGAAATAGTATAACTGTTTAATCCCATATTTATAACAGAGTAGAAGATGTTGTAGCATCACACTCATTGGGATCTTTTCATCCTCAAAAAACTGAGGATTATAACTGGTATTAACACTCATGCCTTGGTCAATATATTTCTGCAATACTGCACATAGCTTGAGGTATCCTTCTGGACTCTCTTGGTCCCATAGTAGTTCATATTTGTTTTTAAGTTTCCAGTAGCCTGGAACAACCTGTCGTAGTGCGCCGTGTTTGCTTTGCTTAACACTTACTAGAGCACGTGGTGGTTCGATGCCATTAGTAGCATTTGAAATCTGTGCTGAAGTTTCAGCAGGCATGATCGCCATCAATGTAGCATTACGTTGTCCTGTTTTTTGTATTTGATTACGTAGTGATTTCCAAGGCATACGTTCTTTGTGAGGTACTAGTTCGTCAACTTCTTTTTTGTATGTGTCGATCGGTAGTTTACCTTCGGCGCTCTTGAGATCTTTCCAACGGAGACAGGCTCCTTGTTCTTGTGCAAGATCCGCACTTGCTTTGAGCAAATAGTAACTCCATGCTTCAGCATATTCATCAACAACGGCGATAGAATTTGGATCGCTGTAAGAAAGACCTTGACGTGCTAAGAAGTATGCAAAGTTAATAATGCCTACACCTAGTGGACGAAACTCTAGTGTAGCAAGTTCTGCCGCACGTACTGGATAGTTTTGATATGATAGTAATGCATCGAGTCCACGTACTGCTAGTGTACACATCTTTTCAAAGTCTTTGGGTGATTTAACATTGCCCCAATTGATTGCGCTTAGTGTGCAAAGTGCAATACGCCCGTCTTCATCTTTAACATCATTAAGAGGCACGGTAGGTAAGTCAATCTCACAACATAAGTTACTCATATGAATTGGAGCAACTCGCTCATCAAATGGACTGTGTGTATTAGCATGGTCTACATTCTGTAGATAAATGCGTCCTGTATTTTTACGCTCTTCTATAAACGCACCAAACAGTTCACTAGCACGGATTGTTTTTTTACGTAACCGTGTATTACGTTCTGCTGTTTCATATAGTTCTTTAAATCGATCTTGGTCAGCATAGAAAGCATCAAACATTTCCGGTACGTCATGGGGTGAAAAAAGGGTGATATTGCCACCGGAGATTAATCTTTCGTACATTAATTTGTTGAATTGGACCCCGTAATCAATGTGACGTACTCTATTATCCTCTGTACCCTTGTTATTCTTTAAAACAAGAAGGTCTTCTACTTCGTAGTGCCAAATTGGATAGTATAGTGTTGCGGCACCATTACGTACACCGCCTTGTGAGCATGAACGTGTAGCCGCTTGGAACATTTTGTAAAATGGAACAACACCTGTGTGGTATGCGTCGCCGTTGCGAATAGGCGAGCCTAACGCACGAATACGTCCAGCACCTACACCAATGCCTGCCTTTTGACTAACATACTTTACAATACTCGAAGTCGTAGCATTAATTGAATCCAGACTGTCATCTGTTTCAATTAAAACACAAGAAGAAAACTGCTTTTGTGGTGTACGTACACCTGCCATTACAGGAGTAGGCAGACTCACATCAAAATTACTAATTGCATCATAATAGTCTTTTACCCACTGCATGCGTGTTTCTGCAGGATAGTCAGCAAAAAGTGTAGCCGCAATCATCATGTAAGCTACTTGTGGTGTTTCAAATATAGCACCTGTTACACGATTCTGTACTAGGTATTTGCCACGCCACTGTTCCATAGCAACATAGGTAAAATTCTCGTCCTTGTTGTGGTCAATGTAATTATTCATTTCTGCGAATTCAGCTTCACTATATTTCTCTAAGAGATCTTGAGTATAATAGCCAATGTCTACGTTACGCTGAACTAGTTTATATAAAGGCCAGGGAGCAAAGTCTCCATATACCTCTTTATGAATATGATATGAAAGTAGTCGTCCTGCTACCCATTGGTAGTTAGGAGTTTCTTCTGTGATAAGATCTGCGGCACTCTTAATAAGTGTTTCTTGAATTTCTCTGGTTGTAATGCCATTAAAAAAAGAAATGTGACTTTTTATTTCAACTTGACTAGCACTAACTCCGTTAATGCCTTCACATGCCCAGAATACAACTTTGTGTAGTTTGTCTAAATTTAAGAGCTCGCGGCGTCCATCTCTTTTAGTAACTTGAATATTTGCAGTGTTCATTGATGCTCCTCTAAATGTAAGTGTGTAACTTTAAATCCGCCGCTGTATAGCTGTGCTTCAGTTTAAGTGTTTCTGTTATGTATAGTCTATTTAATACTTCACCAGAATTCATATTAAGAACATATTTTTCGTTTACAAGACAGATACATATGGAAGTTCCGGTTTGACTATCATACATTAACTGTAGTGTAACATCAGGTTTATGCTCTGTCAAGTATATAGTGCATGCCATTCCATATGCTTTGGCAATATCACAAAAACAGTTTTCTACAATCAAGTCCCAAGGATTTGGCCATGTTTGGGGTTGTTCTTCATCTAAATAAAAAGGTACCCAAGGGCACCGGTTCCACCAATCTACAGTTTCTTGTAATGCTTCTTCTAGTGTCAGTGTATTTAGATATTTTCTAAGTTCACGCCATTTTTCTAAGCGTTGAGAAGGTTCGAGTTTCCATGTCATCGTTGATTCGCAATTTGATTAGTTGTGGTATTCTACTGAATAGGTAACTGTAACATCTGCGGCGGCGTTAGTGGTATCATAACCAATCACACCAGTACTTGAGTCTGCTGTAAATTCAACATTAAGTGCATTGGTTTCGACATATTCGTCTGCCCAAAAGTATCCGGAGCCTGTTCCAACTCCTACAAATGAACCTTTACGTCTACTGTTTCCAATAGTTAACACATAATTGATAGTAATATTTTCATAGTCATCGAGTACATCGACGGCAGTAAATGTTCCTGTACCGCCTGCTGTTAGTACAACAGTATTGCCTATACTTGAATTAATTTTTCCTCTTGTGTCTACAAAGTTCATACTTGATGTGTCACCTGGAACACTATCAGCTGAACAATCAACAAAGCTGTAATCTTTTGTGTCAGAGCTGAGTACTTTAGAATTATATACGTTGCTAAAACTACATCTGTGGGCGACTAGTCCAATTACAGTTCCTAAAGTTTCTATAGCATAGCCGTGATTTTCAAATTGGCAATCCACAAACTTAACATCTTTAACTCTGAATGCAGTGTTTAGTGTATTGTTTTGTAGATATACTGCGCTATGCCCTGCGCCTGGATTGACCACACTTGCGGCTGGGCCAATAAACTTAACGCTGTTAAAGAACAACTGATCACCACCAGGTGCTTGTATGCAAGGGTTAATTGCGGCTGTAGCATTTTGAATGCCAATGTGTTCAAATGTATAGTTTTTACCCTGTGTAGCAATAAGACCTAGTGCATCACCAAAGTTAGTATCAACGTTACTATTACTATCAGCAATTCTAAAAATAGTATCCAATGATGTTGTTTGTTCGTTAAAGATTAGTACTGTTTCTGCGCTGTCTCCAACAACATGTGTATAAGGAGGAACATTAATAATACCAGTAACAAGATACTTGCCGCTTGGAAAGTAAACTGTACGTCTAGTATTGTTGCCTGCAATAACACTGGTATAACCATACGTATTGTTAAGTGCTCTAGTGATTGCGGCAGTGTCGTCTGTAATACCATCGCCTTTGGCGCCAAAATCACGAACATTTACAAAATCGTCTAGTTTTTCTTGTAGGCTACGAGTAAACTGTGTATTGTTTGGACCTGTGGCAGCAATGAATCCTGCTGGTTCTGCTTTAAAACTAAAGACATTAACCAAACTTAAAATATCACTATGTTCTGTAAGTACTTCAGTACGTCCTGTTACAGGTGCACCTTCAGATGCGGTACCATTACCAATAAACAGTCTGCGCTGGTCTAGGCTCCAGCCTAGTTCAGCACTAGCTAGGGAAGGCAAATTGTCATGTAATCCACGTCTTACTTGAATACGTGATATCTGTATAACGGCCATTGTAATTCCTCAACGATTCATATTATAAACTATTTACCTTAGTTTATAATTCGTTGTTAGCCATTTTTGTGTAATATTGCTCGCAACGTTTCCACCATTGATTTTGCCAATGATCAAATTTCTCGCCTTCCACAACAAACTCTTGATATTCAGGTTCTTCCAAAATTGCTCCAGACTCGTTTAGTTTGGGTTTAACGCACATTAGAATAACACCTTTGTTAATATTTGTGCCATGTACTTCATTATGTGCTAGTGCATATGCGGATAGCTGTAGATAATAGTCCTCAACCCATTCTTCTTTCTTAGGTCTATTGGTCTGCTTAAAATCCATAATAGCTGGTACACCTTGATGTACACCTACTAGGTCTGTAGTACCCGCATACACTCCTGGAAAGTATAATGGAACTTCACTGCCCCAAAACTCGTCAGCTTTGCTTAGTCCTTGTTCGATGACAACATTAGCCATAGCATGACTGGGCCAAGCAAACGGATTACTGGGCTTTGCTTTAAGTTCACCAGTTTCTACATATCCTTCTAGATAGGTGTGCATTCGAGTGCCACGGTTAGCGGCTTCGGTAGTAATCTGTTGAGCACGTTCTGTACCAACACGCTTCCGCCATTCAGCCAGCGCACGTTTTTTCTCTGCGGGTTTGGTTATGTCTAGTATTGTTGTAACACTAGGTACACGGCTTCCGTCGGGTAAACAATAATGACGCTTGCCATTTATGTTTGTTCTACTGCATGCAGTATAATCAAATTTTGGGGTTATCAAGGTTAAAACTTTCTCCACAACCGCAACGTCCAACCTCTAATGGATTGATAATATCAAATCGTGCAGTAAAGCCATCAGGGCTTACAACATAATCTAATTCACAACCGTGTAAGAAAGGCTCACTTCCTGGCATAACACGAACTTTTACATTCTTGTCTTCGTAGTGTGCTTCATCTTCATCAATCTGTACCCAAGGTTTGATATTATAAGAATATCCATTGCACCCACTGGGTTTGACAGAAATACTTACGCCTGTTAGTGTAGTATCGCTATCTAATATTTTCTTAATTTGATCGGCTGCTTTTTGCGTTACAGTAAACATACTAGTATTATACCTTCGTTTGTGATCTATGTCAATAAAAAAGAAAAGGCTGTACAATTAAGTACAGCCCTTTACAAGTCTTTTATTAAAAGATGTTAGCCATCGCCTTCAGTATCGTCAGCACCTGTTAGTACGTCATCTGCTGTACCAAGAGTTGCATCAACACCTGCGCCAATGCCTGTACCTGCTTCTTCAACTGCTACTGTATCACCAGTACCTGTGAAGTCCCAAGAAACAATCGAACCGTTGTCTAGTGTAACTTTACGACCTGCGATCTTAACAACTTGACGAGCTGTACCGTTGTCATCAACAGTAATACTCATTTGTCCTGATGTTAAGGCAGCTGATGCGGCGTCAACTAGGTAACAAGTACCTGTGTCTGTGCCACCAGCATTGGAAACTTTAAAACGCTTTGAACCAGTCTGCTTTACGATATAGCCTGGTGTAGAGCCGTTTCCAGCATTGAACTGAACTTTGATTTCGTTTCCACCAGCTGTTGGTGTTCCGAAATATCTTTTATTAATAGGTCTTCCCATTTGTTTTCTCCTTTTAGAAGTCCGATGTGGGTTCTAGCCACTACGGGGATGGATGCCCCATAAAACTCTTTAGTCTTCTTGTTTCCAAAGAGTCCATGCGCCATAAGCAATAGCCGCGTATGCCGCCCACTTAGCAAGTGGTCCAAGTAGTAGAACTACTAGTCCGACTGCAATCAATGCGGCACCGTCCCAGCTTGTTCGTTCTATAATTCTGTTTTTAATCCAATTAATCATGTTTTTAATGCCCTGTCTGCCATTTGTGAAACAACTTTGTCTGGATTGTCTTGTTTTGTGCCATAAGCAATAGCTGGTTCTTCTTCAACGTCGTCGTCACTAAAGGTCTTTAAAAAGACGTACTTAACGCCTTGTTCGTCATCTTTAATGTCTTTGATTAAACTTTTAACTGCTTCGTTTTGTTTAAATGAGTTTGTTAAACTATCTAGATTGAATAAATCTGCGCCTGTGTTTTTTACCATGTTTATTAAACTATCAACACGCACCTTTGGGTTGAGGTGTTGATCTCTGCTTTTATTACGAAGGAATGTCAGTGCGGTAATCAAGTTATCGTCGCCGCGATCTTCTGTATCGTCCTCAATAATATCAGCATCAAGAGCTTTTATATTAAACTCGCTCAATCTCATGTTTATGCTCTTTCTTCACGTCCAGCGTCGTCGTCACCTGCGGCGGCGTCTGTTGCCGCAAATTCATCAGCGGCGCCTGCATCTGCATCGCCTTCTGCGCCAGCGTCGACTGCTGGTTCTTCAGCAGGAGCTTCTGCATCCATTGGAGCCGCCGCATCATCTGCTGGCATGTCCATTGGTTGATCTACTTGTTCGCCTGCTAGTGTTCTTGCTGCCGCATCAACTGTTTCTCTACTAGTACGTAAACTATCTTCTAACTGAGTTAGTACTGGGTCTACTGAAGTTTTAAATGCGTCTGCTTGTTCTGAACTAATCTGATCACGAATAGCATCTAGTAGTGCTGGCATCTGCTCGTTCTGCATCTTACCAATCTTTTCCATCATGTCTTGGATACTGTCAACAATATCACGACTTGCTAGAATAGCTTCACTCTTAGCTGTTTCGCTTTCAACGATTGGTGCTGGTTCTAATTTTTCTTCAACACCATTGTTCTCTTTTAGCCATGCTTCCAAACCTTCCTTAACCATATAAAATTCCATGTACTTTGAATTCTTTTGTGACTGATGGATATTGTGGCTTCTGGAAAACTGTGATAGACTAGAAGAGATAGCTTCAACTAAACTGTTTGCTTTGTCAATAGTTAGTGTATCGTAGTCTATAGCGAGTCCGAAACGGCTCTCAACTACTTTATTAATTCTTTTACTGTTGGCTTTGAGGCCGATCTCTGAAATTTTCATGGTTATTCTCTTCCCAAAGTTTTATGTATTTAGCAGAGTTCAACGTTTTTCTGAGGTTATTTTGAGCTAATTGTAAATGGAACAGCGCATCCTCTACGCGATTCCAAAGAGCACCTCTGCGAAAATCATCTTTGGAACAGCGTATACTATGTTTGTAATACATAATATCTTGCAAGTACTTATCTACTAAACGTTGGGCGTCTTTAAACTCTCTGGCTAAAGTATGTTTACTTTTATGTGACAGTGTGGTCCAAATAACTGCCTGAGCTTTGGTAGAAAAACGTTCGCATTCGCCTCTGCTACGCACTTCCCAATAGTTTTCAGCATTTGTAATAGTATACCCGCCAATTTTGTATCCGCGTTTGGTAGGAAAGATATAAACGTTGTTGCTTTGAGTTGAGAGCAGTCTTGCGGTTTCACGTTTCTGCCATCGTGCGACTTTGATTGCGGCTAGTTCCGCAACCGTGTCAACTGTAGCTAATTGGATGGATTTAAGATCTACCGTCTTTCTTACAGTATTCGATAATGCCATTTGTTTTTCGCCTCGTTAGAATGTCTTTTACGACTAATTGATTTGCGAGCACCTGCTCGCGTTCATTCAAATCTTTCTTTGTAACAACGGGTTTGTTCGTAAACTGGGCTAGCACGTCGGCTTCTTCGTTGGTCAGAGCAACAGAAATATGATTGATAAGTTCTACTATCTTCATTTTAGTTGGTCATTATTAGGTTAACGATAAGGCCAATAACGGCTGTGATTAATACTGTAATTAGGGCTGTACCTATTTTAATTAGGTTATTGTTGGCGCCGAGCGCCGAACCATGAATGGCTTTTTTAATTTCTTCAACACTAGTATCGATTTTTTCAACTCGTCGGTCAAGATTATCCAATTTTGCCTCTAAGGCATCATAGCGTTCAGCGCAGAGTTCAACATGCGCTTCCAGACTTTTCTTTTCAATGCTTGCAGTTGCCAAGACAATTCTCCTTTTGATTGGGCTTTTTGATACTAGTGTGCCTTAAGAATTGCCTTGTGTGTGCCATAATGGTTATGCAATAATTATTTATATGTATTGATAATTATCTTTAAATTGTCTGTTTAAGAATTTTTTGTACTTCGATGTTTTTACAAACACCGTAACTAAAGAAACAAGGCAATATGAACCTAGCAGTTTCTTCCAGTCCATTGATAATTGGAACTTCGTTCAGGTCTTCTAATAATAATCCTACAGGGTTACCTTTGTTATCTTCAAACAAGTTATCAAACTCAATGTTAAAATCTAGACTCCAAACTTTGTGTGATCCTTCGTACATACTACCAAATTTGTATGTGTCTCCAGTCAGTGAGATATAATCATCGCCATTTATCAGTCTTATTGGCATGCTGATGTTTAGCGGCTGTGTACGCAAACTTAGTACTTGCACAAGACTCTGAAAGTTACGCTGTTGATCTCGCTTTAGATCGTTGCCAGAACCTCGGCTTACATTTGTTTCAGTGATATCTACCAGCGTGTATAATCGATAACTCTCCATATAGATACTTATGCCACAAAAAAAGGGTTACCGAAGTAACCCTTTTCTGAACTGTTTACAGTTACGCTATTAGTTAGCGGCTGTGAAAGTTACAACTAGAACAGCATTTGTGATGCTTGGTGTACCAGTACCCTGGATAGCAAAGTGATTGCCGTTTGCTGTACCTTCAACTGCTACTACTGTGAAGCCTTCGTTTTGTGCTTCTGCTACGCAACCTGCCATGTCTGTGCCTGTTGCTACTGAAAGTACGTGAGTTGTTGAACCTAAGCCGTTACCTGCGGTAACTGCGCCTGTTGATGTAACTGATGCCATCTTGTTTCTCCTTAAATTAGCGAACTTCGAAAATGAAGCTCTATGCATTTATTTATCATTTTGATAAAAAATCGCAAGTTGCTTCGTGAAGCTCTACACTGTTATTTATTTATTTGTTAAAATGAGCGGCACCAAAGCCCGATCTATTGACGATTTTGACCAATCCTGCAGGACTGTTGAACACAAAACCCTCGCCTTCCTGCTTGCCACCACTCCATTGTTCAAATCCTGTTACTTGCTTTTCTAACTGAGCGGCTATATTAACCTTAAGATTGTTGACGCTGTTCCATACATTGTATAGTGCGTTTAAGCCATCTGCGTTTTGAAGTAGATAACCATTTTCAGGATCTAGCATTGCTATCTGCTGTTTGCCACTAAGTTTAGTTGTCAGCCAATCCTGTATTTTGTCTTTGGTTTGCCCTGTGATCTGTTTGTTCATATATGTCTGTATTGCGGCACGTACTACTTTGGGCATACCATCTAAAAACTCTTGTGCTTTTGGTCCATCTGTGTTAACAGCTTTATTAGCGGCGGCAACTAAACGTACTGGGTTGTTGAGTTTAAATTCAACGCCAGACTTAGGTGTTAGTATTAGCACATCACTGTTTGCACTGAGTCCTGTTTTGCCGTCCCAAGGTTGACCATCAAATGCATGCACAACAATGCCTGCTCGTTTGCCAGCAATTTTTTTACCAAGATCACTGTTAGCAGGAACTCTGTATTCAACTGTGGTTGGTCTAAACACATATTGATCGTTTGCGTTGGGCTGTAATTCGCCGTACCACATAAGATCGCCTTTGAACAATCCGTCTGTGCTACCTACTGCGGCACGTAAGCCTTCCCAAATGCCTTGAATCTTTTCATATAAGTCACTGCGGTCTGCACCACGTTCTACATCATATTGTTTAAATGCTTCTGGGCTGTTAGGAAATACGCCTTTGTTGGGCATATACTTGTCTGTTATAACAAACTCGCCATCACGGTTACCAAACAATAGTGCAACGCCGCCATCCCACTTGATGCTAACACTGCCTGGATCGTCAATCACAAACTCCAGTGCATCTAGTAACTTTTTTGCTGAATCAGCACCTTGGAAAATTGCATCCTCTGGGTGTTGGATACGTGGGCCTTCTTCTACTACCAGTGTGTCAATAAATTCAAATAGCAGTGCCATTACACAAACTTCCTAAACCAAGCGGCTGTGCCAACTGGTGCATGATCGCCTGCGCTTTCAGGAAGTGTTAGGTTATCTCTTGCTAGAGCTTCTCTAGCATCCGCAACCAACTGCTGATAGTCTGGACGACCTTTGATAGAGTCAATAATATCTTCTACGCTGTTTAGTTTAGCAATAGGAATGCCTAGTGTTTTGCTAATAACTGCCGGATTTTTACCACCGTCCAGAGTAGTATTTGACTCACGATCCATAAGACCATTTTTATAACTCCACTTGTAGCCCATTGCTTTTGCGATACTACTTAGTAGAATCTGTCTATGCATGCCTTTGTATTCGCTGTTCTCCGCACCGCCTTGCATGCTAAAATGTTGCCATTTGGGTTCACCAAACATAAAGTCTGTTTGCACATAACCATTAGCAGGATCGCCATTGATAGGTGTTTTGTGATGTACACTGTCGCCGCTTTTTTTAATATCAGCTTTGTCTACACCTTTTTTCAACAATACCTGTACAAGTGTGTCTTTGTCAATCTTGTTTACATCAACTGCTAGGTCTAGGTCACCTGATGTTTCTTTGCGCCCAGTTGTACCTAACATGTTATCTACTAGACTAAGTCCTGTTAACTGTTCTAACCAACGCACTGTAGGCTCAACATCAGCACGATTGATGCGTTGTGTTAAAGGATTCTTGTCTGCGTCCTTGAAGATATTTCCGCCTTCATTTAGCTTCATGCTGTTGCTAACTCCTGTTGGCGAGCAATAACTAATTTTTTAATTTCTTCCTTTTCTTTTTCAGGTAGAGAGTTAACAAAGTCAGCTAACTTATTAGCATCTACGTTTGGTTTTTCTACAGGAGGTGGAGCTTCAACACCAGTATCTTTAAATGCTTGTGTAGCTACTTCAGCTTCAACACCATTATCTTGCAAAATCTTCATGATGTCTGCACTGTCTGTTGGTTTACCTGCTTTTTCCCATGCTTTGTTTAGTTTATTAGTAGTAACACGAGTTGTCATATTCTTGCCAACTTCTTGTGCTTTAGCCATACCAGCTTTTGCTATTTGACCAGCTTTTGCTTTAATAGCACCAAAGTCTAATTCGTCTAAACGGCTTTCTGTTATATAACTAGCACCAACAAACAATTGACGAACTTGTGCTTCAGACATTTCAACACTTTCGGTATTGCTTTTTACTGCTACGCCTTCTACATCATTTTCTTCTGCGGCTTTTTCTATTGCCGCTTCATCACCTTTAGTTGCTGGAGATCCTGGGCCTGTGCCTGACTCTTTATCCTTAGATACTGCACCAGTAACTGCACCTTGCACACTAGCAGATGTTATGTCAGTCCATTGCTCAATACTATCAAGTAATCCGGTTGTGCCGGTTTCAAGATATTCTTCAACTCCTGGGTTGTTTGCAATATTTTCTTCGGTATACTGTTTGGTCAAATCTCCAAGTTTACTAATAATACCTCGGATATCTTCCATAGCTTGTTTGGAAGAAACTGTTGAATCTCCAATACTATCGCTAGCTACCTTTTGAATAGTATTAAAGTAATCTGTAATTTCAGTTTGTTGGTCTGGTGTTAAGATACCACTGAGTTTGTTTGTATCAAAAACCCAGTCCCTGTATACATTACCTCCTCCAACATCGGCAGATCCATAGTGACTATACACTAGTGTACCCTTTTCACTGAATTCTCCGAGATCTCCATACTGAACATCTTCAACAAAGTCTCCAAATATATCGCCAATAGCTTCAAAAGCCTTACCTGCCAAGAAGCCCATTGCGGCTGCCTTAAGACCTTTACCAATAGCTGTTGAAAGTTTTTCACCTTTAACTAATTCCATACTACCACGTAGTACCTGACCAGCAATAGCACCGCCTAGTGGTCCGCCTGCTATAGAAGCAACTGCTGTTAAAATACCAATAGCAAACGCAGTCTTACCTGGATTCTCTTTAGCATAATTTCCTAGTGCTTCAACACTTTGTAGTACTTTTTGACCGCTTGCGCTGTTTCCTAATTTAGTTTTTAGTGCTTGCTTGCCTTGTTCAAACTTGTTGTCAAATGCTTGTACAGGTGCAGTGTCTTGTAACCAAAGTGCCGCATCTTTAAGCATTTTGCCAGCGGCATCTGTAACATCTTTGCCTTTACCAAGTGCTGTTCTATTAGAACCACTTGCTGTAGCCGCTTTTTCTGCATTGCCAAAAAGTTGTGCAATTTGATCTGATGTCATTGCGGCTTCTGCAATAACTGTTTCTTTCATCAACGGAATAGCAGATGCATAAACACCTTCTACGATACGACGCTGTTCAGCATCCAACCCTTCGCACATATTGTCGAGCAATTTACGACCACGAACGAATTTAGCTTCAATAAGTTTTAGCTGTTCAGTTTGCTTAAAATCATTAATTTTCATATTACGTGGCCTTCTCTATTTTTAGTAGTCTTGCTAGCGCATCTATTGAGGCTTTGTTTGCTGTGCCAATACTTGTCTTAGCACCTTCAAGACGTTTCGGATCAACTGCACCAGCTTGTGCTTGTGCATCTCCTTGTGCTTGTGCATCATCTGCAGGCTTCATTGGTTCGCCGGTATTGTCATCTTTACCGTCTTTGTTAGCATCGACTTGCTTCATCGGTTCACCAGTAGTATCATCTTTACCATCTTTGTTAGCATCAGTCTGCTTTATTGGTTCGCCGGTGTTATCGTCTTTGCCATCTTTGTTAGCATCAACTTGAGGAGTTGTACTACCTGCTTGTGCTTGTCCTGCTTGTGCTTGTCCTGCTTGTGCTTGTCCTGCTGGTGCAGGAGTAGCTGGTGCATCAGGATCTACCTTTTTACCAGTATTTGGATCAACATATGCCGCACCTGCATTAGGATCTCCTGGTATTGGAGACATTGCTGTACCTTGTTTAACAGCGGCAAGATATAATTTAAATGCTAGATCATTTTTGATCTGACCTGATTGCCATTTACCAGTGTTAGATAGTTTTGACCAAGTGCCGCCGTCCCAACGATACATTGCTTCGCCGCCACCTGATTGTTTAATTGAAAATATTGTGCCTTTTGCAACTTTTGTTGCATCAGTATTCTGAGTTGCTTGCATACCAGGTGCAGATTTCTCTTCACCTCCGCCTTGTTTTTCTCCACCTTCA
>Ga0255752_10000845_pt1 | contig 37063 bp, 28 predicted proteins | sample 011ome_25_FD_179952 | JGI IMG/M metagenome (GOLD analysis project Ga0255752, IMG submission 179952) | Coastal salt marsh microbial communities from the Groves Creek Marsh, Skidaway Island, Georgia - 011512CT metaG (version 2) | ecosystem: Environmental > Aquatic > Marine > Intertidal zone >... | reverse complement strand
CGCGACCGCCGAGCCGATCGCGCGACCGCGACGACGCGGCATTGCACGACGACGCGATCGATTCACTTCACCGATCGCGCGACATCGTTCCACCGATGTCCAACGGCGGCGGGTGGTTCTACCGCGCGATGCACCGCGAGCCGGTGGTGATGTGGTCGTGCATGATTGGCGCCCTGGGGTTGGCGCTGCCGCTCGTGGTGCCGCGCGATGCGTTCGCGGGCGAGCCGGCGGTGGTGCGGGCGCCGCCGAGCGCGGCGGCGGTGGTGCGGGCGTTGAAGCCGCAGCGAGGCGCGGGCGGCGAGGCGTAGAGAGACAGAGCGCGGCGGCGGCGTACGGCGCGGCGTGAGATGCGCGAGCGCGAGCGCGCGCGCGCGAGCGCAGAGATGTAATAATGAGTCAAAAACATGTGTAGTGAGTACTCGAGTACGTGTATTATATTTGCGTGTGCGCGCGTGCGTGGTGTCGTGATGCGTCGTGCGCTCGCATCCGCATCCGCATCCGTCGTGCGCGTCGCGCACGTACGACGACGCGTTCGCGAAGCATCATTCCATCCATCCATCCATCCATCATAAATAAATACCCATAACTTTTCACAAGTAACCCTTGTCTCGCCCATGGGAGAAGATAAACCACCTCCGAATTTCATAACACATACTCTGTGTCATATACGCCTTCATAGCTCAGTTGGTAGAGCGCGCCCTTCGTAAGGGTGAGGCCCCGTGTTCAAACCACGGTACGTCCAATGTGTTCGACTGTGATGACGCGCCTCGGTGATACGTGGCGTACGGCACGTACGATGTGACACCGACGAACGCGTACTGACGGGGACTGGTTTCCACATCGTTCAGGTGAGGGCAAGACTACAAACATAAAAACATGAAAAGACTTTTTGATTTTTGTATACACATGGTGGTAAAAACATGTACACAAAATAAATAATAGTACCTTTAATGTACATACTACGTAATTCTGGACCACCCATGTTGAGCGCAGTCCCGGTCGACCGTCGTCGTCCATGGGTGTTGTCGTTGGCGCATTGGATGTGCGAACGCATTCGCGCGTGCGTGCGCGCCGCAGTGCGCGCTGCGCGCCGGTGCACGGTCGTACACGCACGTGCACGATGTCGTCGCCGCCGCACGATGCGCCGGGCGACGCGACGGACGCGATGGACGCCGCCATGACGCTGCGCTTGGCGTGGCGCGGCTGGGCGCACGCGTGCGAGAAACAGCGCGCGATCGGCGCGCACGCGGAGGCGATGTGGCGCGATCGCACGCGACGGACCAAGGCGAAAGTATTTATCGCCTGGGCGCACTCGGTGAAGTTTGCGATGAAACGACGGGAGCTTTTGTGCGATCGGGCCAAGGCGAGGGTGGCGAACGCGCGGTTGAGCGCGGCGACGCGGGCGTGGAAGGCGAGGGTTCGGTTTCAGCGCACGCAGCGGCGGGATGTGATACGAGCGTATTTGATTATGCGTGCAAAGAAGTTTTTACGGGCGTGGTTGGATGTGGCGATCGAAGGGCGGGCGACGCGACCGGTAAAGATGACGACGGAGGAGACGAAGACGCCGGCGCGGGCGGTCTCAGAATCTGGTTCGTCTTCGGCGGTGCGACGGTATCGCAGAGAGACGCGAACGACGACGTCAGTGGATGATATGAAGTCACGCTTGTGGACGCATGCCAACGCGCCGTCGTCGCCAGTGGTCAAGGTGATTGAGTCGAACCCTTCGGCTGACACTGACGAAGACGAAGACGAGCGCTCGGTGGATACGACAATCTCAGCGTCAACCTCGACGACGACCACCACGACGATGACGACAAAGACGACGAGTGGAGGCGCGCAAGTGCCCGGTGCGACCGTGCCTGGAGAACTCCCGACCGCACCCAAGCAAAAAGCCGTGGTTCGTAGACGTAAAATCGTCGCCAAGCAAGCGGGGACGTCAACGACAGAGGCAGAAGCAGACGCAACGGCGGTCGCCGCTCCTCATGCGCCGACCGCAGTCACGACCGCGAGTGCATCGGCCCCATCGACCACTCCATCGACTCCATCTGTGGTTGAGGTCATTCCCACGTCGATAACCACGTCCTCTCAAGAAACATCCTCCACGACGACGTCGCTGTCCATGGTGGTCGTGTTTCTCATCCTCGGCGTGGCGCTGGTTGGATCCGTCACGATTTTAGGCATGATCTTTGGATTTTCTTTATCCACCGATGGGTCGTCTATTGCGGCGCTAAATGAAGCGCAACGTAACGTGACTATTTTGGCCCGCGCGTCGGCGGCGCAGCGGCGCGAACTCGAGGCGTGTCGCACGTTCGGCGGCGGCGTCCCTGACGCGTCGCAAAACGCCGCCATCGCTTCGGCAGAGGCTAAAGTTTCAGATTCCGTCGTGCGCATTAGCGAGTTGGAGGTCAAGTTGAGCGCCGCGCAAGCCGAAATGGCATCCGCACAAAGCGCGCAAAAGTTAGCCGAAGGTCGGCTGCACAAGCTCGGGTCGTTAGCCATGGACAAGCTTCAAATCGCCGAGGCGCTTGACAAGATGACGACGCGTGCGACGTATTGCGAAACCGTGTCTTCGCAAGCGATGAAGTTGAGCAAAGCGCGCGACGTGTGCATCGCGCGCGCCGATACTTGCGAAAAACTCGCTTTGACGCTCAAACTTCAAGTCAGCGAGTACTCGAGCGGTTTACAAAGCGCACAAAAGTCATTGCAAGAAACTGTCGAAGTCGCCAATGCCTGTCGCTACCAAATCGGCTTGCCCGCGTACTCGCCGAAACACAAGTCGCGACTCGGTACGTTTGCGTCTTCGGCGTTTAGTTCTATTCCGGGACTCTCAGATTTGTTCTCCTACACCGCCATAGCGTTTTACCTCGTCATTGGCTACGCGTATTACTTGAGGATTATGGTGAGCGAGCTCGTCGTCGAGCGGGACACGTTAGTGACGCACTTGGCCAAGTTGAACGTTGAAGGCGTACCGAGCAAGGTGGATAACAGCGCTAGTGCTTCTGCGGCTGCTCAAGTCGCTGCTGAAGCTGACGCGCGTGCGTCGAGCAAGCGCGCGCGCAGTTTGGATGACTTGATCACGAGTCAGGAAGACTCGAGCGAGCGCAAGAAGACAGCGGCGGAGCGCGCGAGCGAAATCATCATTGAAGAAGAAGACGAAACCGTCGCGGTGCCGGTAACATCGGAAAATATTGAGACGCACGCCGCCGTCACAAGTGGCGCCGCCGAGGAAACAAAGAAAGAAGACGACGAACAGAGTGAACGATCCATCAGGCTTGTTGAAAAGTGGGTTGAAAAGTCGCAAGACGAAGAAATTAAAGATGAGCTCGAGCGCATTCGGCGTCTCGTCGCCCTCGAGGATGAGCGCGAGAAGGCTGCCGAGAAGGCGCAGTTGGACGCGCTCAAAGAAAAGGCGCAGGACAGTTAACGTCGTCCTCGTCGTGTAAGTAATATTTGCTACGTAATAAATTAAATAATTTCAACACGTCGGTGATCCATCTAAAATAAATACTTCTAATCAATCCATCCCAACAACACAAAAAAAAACTCACTCGTCGACAACCACCGGCAGGCGCATCGTCTTATCCTCAAAGTGCCTAAGTTTCTCTTCGAGTTCCAGGAATCCATTCACGCGAGCCAATTCGCTCGGCGCTTGGTTGCGGTCATCCGGCGCTATGTATTTGGGTCTGTCCTCGTACGAAATCTTTGTCAAAAAGTAATCAATGACGCACCCATGCCCATAAATTGCACACTTGTGCAACGCTGAATGCCCATTGACGTTGACCACGGAATAACTCACGCCCAAGTCATCGCACAACCATTTCACCATGCGCAACGTTTCATCCGAAGTCGCTTCCGACGTGCACGCCCAAAGCACGGCGTTGCACCCCCATCGGTTCGTGGTGTTGACGTCGAACCCGGGATGGGCGGCAAACCACTCCGCGACGTCTCGATGATTCTTCCAAATCGCTAAATGAAATGGAAAATCACCATCGTACGACGCGCGCGATGGATCGGCGCCGTGGTCGATGAGCCATGCGCACGCTTTGAGCGCGCCGTTGCGCGCCGCCCAATGCAGAGGCACGCGGCCATCTTTGCGGCTGGTGGCGTTTACATCCATGCCCACGTCGTTTACGAGAAAGTCGCACGCGCGCACGAATCCACCACCTGCGGCCCACATTAAGGCGTTACTTCCGAACAAGTCGATATCCGTGATTGGGTCCCAACCTTCGTCAGCTATGGCGCGGCGCATGCCTTCGACGTCGCCTCGGGACGCGGCATCCATGCCAGGCGACAACACCTTGCGACCTTCGCGCGGGCGCCAAGCCTTGGGCTTGCCCCCTTGCGAGCCGCGCCATGAGCTCGATTCAAACTCAGTGTTTTCGCACTCCATGGCGTCCACCGCCGCCGCGGCGCAATCTGGTCCGTCGCCGCCGCTTTGGAAGTGTTGCCGTAATCCGCCGCCGTGTACGGCGTAGTACTTGAAGCACCCACCGCATTGCATCAAACCGATGGCTGTTTTACCCATGTCATAACTTTTACTCGTCAACCAGAGCGAACCATTGGCCATGGGTTTGGCACGAATAAAGTAATCTTCGACGTTGTCGCCTCTGTCGAGCTTTTGTTCATCCAGGGCGTCGGCGACGCGTCTGGCGAAACGAGCCTCGCGCCCATCCATAACATCGGCTGTTCCGCCTCGCGCCATGAGCAAACGTATCGGCGCGGAAGAAGAGTAGTCATTTCCAGGACGACGGCCGGCGGTTTGTGGACGTAAAGCTCTAACCATATGACGCTCTTTGTCTGTCAGCGGTGGTTCGTCATTCTTTTCGAGCGCCCGCTCGACGGCTCTCACCACGCACTCGCTCAACGTTGCCGAAGCCGGGGGCGGAGGTTCCATCGCCATATCAATCATGGCTTGCGTGATTTCGCTCACGTCCGACTCTGAGCACGTCGTGAGCGACCGTTGTTCATCATCGAGGAGCTTCTTCTTCACCTCGTACGGCTTGATAACCTCTGCGGCGTCGAGCTCGAATACGATGTCGCGTACAGCGGATTCTAAATCCCCCGCGAGCGCTGCGGTCACGCCGCGCTGATTCAGCGTCGAAAGCACGAGCTGAATCTTCGTTGGATCCACCCCGGCGAACTCAGGCGCTTGGTTATTCAAAATATCAGGATTGTGGAAGAACTCGCACGCCTCGCGAGACGCACGCACCTTGACAAAGGCTCGAGCAACCATTTCGCGATAAAAGCACGCCAACGCCGTCTGTGGTGGCGCCTTGGTCAACCACTTGGCCAACGCCCAGGCGTCGTACAGCGATGTATTCGCGCCTTGACCTTTGAACGGCGACATGGGATGCGCGGCGTCGCCGATGCACACCACGCGCGACTTTGGACTTCTGAGTGCCATGTGCGGCTTGGCCTTCGCATCCGCCTTGCTCGTTGGCGGCTCTTCGCGGTCAAACAACGGCCCCGCCCACGCTTGTTCCCAATCTGTGTGCTCAAACATTGCCGCAACGGGGTCGTGCCAACCCTCGGTATGCTTCATGACAAACTTTCTAACCTCGCTTCGCGGCGCGCCCGCCAACGCGCGCGCCTCGGCTTCGTCCACGCGCACGCTCAGTTGCCACATGCTACGTTCAGGCGTCCCAGTCTCCGCGCACGCCGCCTGAAACGGCATTGTGAACATTCTTGACGTACCATCGACGGTGTAAAACCCTTGACCACTCAACAAAGGATGGGACAAATCCGTAAATCCCGTGCACAACGCCACGCCTAAATACCGCAACTCGCCGCTCTTCAAATCCGCCGCCGCGCCGCTCGCCTTGCGTACGCCACTCCGGACACCATCCGCGCCCACGAGCACCGTGGCACGAATCACATCACCATTGTCCAAAATCACATCAACACCATCGGAGTCTTCCACGAAATCCTTCAAAGTCGCGCCCCAACAAATCCATTCCGGAGGAATCGAGCGCAACAAAATGTCCCGCACTACGCCGCGCGGCACTCTCAAATTCGTCAACTTTTGCCCCTTCTCCGCGCTCTCACTCGCGCTCGATGACGCTTGATCACCATTCTCATCATCATCACATTCTTCATCACTCCCAGCGCTGTCTAAATCTCCATTCTTGCCCTTCACACCGCCTCCTTTCATTCTCTCGTCGGCGCGAAACAAACCTTTACCATAGTACCCCAACGCGCGTCCACTCGGGGCAAATGTCCAGTGCGCGTGGCTCTTCGTCGACGCCTCGCGACACGCATCGAGCACGCCTAGACCACGCAACGCACCATTCGTTTCGCTCAGCGTCACCCCGTACCCTTGCCTACGCGCGCTCGAACTCTCGTCGCGCTCCAACACCACGCAGCGAAAGTCATCGTCATCATCTTCTTTGTCGTCGTCGTCCGTCTCCCGTCGTCGTCGTCGTCGCTCCGATGCGAGCGCGGCCGCGAGCGCGAGCCCAGCGACGCCACCGCCCGCGATGACGACCACGTCGCCCGCACCGAGCGCCTTGGCGCACCGCTTCATGGCGACGAGCGTCACACTCTGACGGCGGCGCCTGGCGCGCCTGGCGCCTTCGGTTGCATCGTGCGCGCGCGATGGCGGGCGCGAAACCGCCGCGCGACGCGCACGCAGCGACGGATGCGCGCGCCAAGCGCATTCGCGAGCTCACGGGCGCGTACGTGCGCGCGAGGATTGGCGACGACGGCGACGTCAGGGAGCCGCACGGGAGCGCTGGATTGCCGTCGGCGTTTCACTCGCCTGCGGTGCGCGACGACGACCCGGAAGGGTTGCGGTCGATGGAATACATGTGCAAGGTGCTTGATGCGTGCGCAAATGGCTATCACGAGGGCGTGGCGCGAGTGATGCGCACGGTTGAGATGTCTGCGTGGTTGTTGCGGATGAATGGCTCGATGAAATCGCAGCGGATGTTGCAGGCGCGGTTGCAGGCGACGTACACGATGAATACGTTGTTTCACAGTACGTTGATAGCGATCGAGCGCGTGCGAGTGCGAGTGCGAATCGCGTGTTGTGTGTGTTTTGAGGGCGAGCGATGACTGACTGATGGTGGTTCCGAACGCGACGCGCAGTCGCGGTGACGAGCGATAAGGGCTCGGTGGCCATGTTGAACACGTTATATCAGGCGGCAAAACGAGTCGCGCAGACGGTGGTGGATGAAAACATGCACGATGAGAAGAGTGGGGAGAAGTATACGGTGAATGAGATCGTTGCAGCGTTTATGAGCGAGCCAAACGCCGACAATGATTCTCCGCTCCATATGGCGTGCGCGCTCGGTAAAAAGGACATGGCGTTGTGGCTTTATGATAAAGGTGCAACGATGTGCCGAAAGAATAAAGATGGTATGGATTGGCTCATGGCAATAATTTGTTATCGTCGAGGTAGATTTAGACCCGTCGGGATCACGCCGACGGACAAAAGAGAAGAGTTTATTGAGAGTGTTCCTCAAACTAACCAAAGCTCATACGGCGCGCCTGGACACCCCAAGTCCGCGCCTGATTCGGTGGGTTGGAAAATCATACTGCATGGTAGAAAATGTACAGTTTTGCGTGTGAGAGAATACGTTGGGTGCGTTCCTGATACGCGCAAGGTGTATCAAGCATACATGTCTACGATTCTCCACGACGACATATACGACGAAGAGGCGGGCATCGAAGAAGAGTTGGACTTAGAATTCGCTCACGATGTTGTAGAGTTCGCATGGTGTATTCCCTGGAAGGCTGGTACGGAAGAAAACGAGCTCATGAAAGCTTTGTTAGATCGCGGCGTGGATACGGCGGTTAAATGCAATGCTGGGATGACGCCGTTGCACTACGCCGCTCGATTTGATGAGGTTGAGGTTACGCGACTACTCCTCAAAGCTGGCGCAGATGTTGGCGCGGCATCGAATCAATGTTGCGCTATTCACGGCAAATCAAACACTAGATGTTGTCCTCGACATCAGCAGGGGAAGACGCCCTTGATGGTGGCCGAAATTTTGGGCCACACGGACGTTGAAAATTTAATCACCGAGTATGCGGAGAAAAAACGAATCGAGAACGAACGCACGGCGGAACAACTAATGCTCGAATTGATAGAAGAATCCGAAGACAAGAACGCGCCGAAAGTTTCAAAGAAAAAGAAGAAAAAGAAAGCCAAAGAAAAAGAGCCTGCCGAGGAAGAGCCCATTGTATCGACGTCGGTGGAACAACTCGATCCCAAAGAAAAGAAAAATGACGCAGCGGCCAAGCCAGAGGACGCAACCACGGATGCTTTTGAGTTGGAAGCTGAGGTCGAAGCGGTGAGAAAAGCTACAGCCGCAAGTACCATCGCTGATAAATTACAAAACTCTAATCGAAAGCCGGCGCGCGAAGTCGTTGAAGTAGTGGCACCGAGCGAGGGAAACACCGCTTCGCCTTGGCAATCCATGTCAACTTGGGCAACGATTGCACACGGTTCTCAAATTGAGTCCACAATGACAAACGCACATTTTATCAATGAGAACGAGGACAAGTACGAGAAGGAGGAGAACGGCCATGACGACGACGACGACGACGACAACGACGAATTGAAGCCGCCAAGCGTGATGGACTTTTCATCGGATGAGTGGCTCGACGACGTTTGTATACGACAAAACTTTGGCGTGGTTGCGGATGGAGGTTCTCCGGAATGGTTAGTGGCATGCAGCGAGCGAATGCAGAGATTACACCCTATGGCGAGCGCTCTCGGTCTTGGATGTGAGCATATTTTAGGATACGACATTGACGCGCTCAGCGTCGCTCAGATCGAAGCTGCCGAGGAAGTTCATCGCGAATTACTTGCTCGACTTGCCGACGCACGCGTTCGATTAGCCATAGAACAAGAACGCCAACGATTGAGTGAGGCGAAAGATATTGAAATCGTTCGTCAAAGTATTCGCAGAGTGAGAGAAACTGAATCAAAGTTCTCTGCGTGAACGATTCTGCTACAAACTAGAAACTAGAATCTACAGTACCGGTAGCTATTGCATGTAACAATATTATCATCATCACAACTCGTGCTGTGAATCGCTTGGTTTTGTTGCATGTGTACCGACATGTCTCGGTCCAACGCGCATCCATTGCGTGGCTATCCACTTCGTGCCGCGAGTCACCGGACACCCCGCGTGCAGTGAGTTGACGTCGTTTTCTCCATTCAAGTGCCCATTAAACAACAAAACCGCATCTCCTCGACGTGGTTTCACGCTTAACACGCCTTTAGTGCCTTTATGCGCCATAGAACACGCATTTTCTGGAGTCAACGACGCGTGGCGCGTCTCTCCAATCGGCGTACCAAGCGGAAACACCGTCTCCCCGCCGTCTTCGACGTCGCTCAAATACATGAACACCGTCGCCGCGCGTTGACCTCCATCCAACAACTCGCTATCATTTTCATCTTCAAAGTAATCATGATGCGCCGCATACTCGTCACCAACATCATACTTCAAAACCGCTATGTTTTCCGCCCGATTCGGAGGCAACATCGACCACGCCGCCACGCGAAGCTCAATCGCCCGCACGACGTCATCCTCGTTCTCGAGTGCGTAGCCCTTCTTCGCGGTGAACGCGCCCCGAGGCGCGGGAAATTTCACCACACCATCATCACCCTCACGCATCACGCGCGCGTACGCTAAACTAATCAAGTGCTCGCATTCCTCGACGCTCAGAAAGTCGCGATACACGTACGCCCGAGGCGCGCTCGACACCCGCGTCGCGAACGCCTCACCCCCATCATTCGCAAAGTATGACTTTGTTTCGACGATATTCAACTCACCATCGTCGTCGTCGATCTTTTCGTCGCGGTAATCGCTCGGCAGTGTCGTTCGCGCGCCATCCACCACCGTCAACATCATCATCATCATCATCACCATCACCATCACCATCACCAACTTTGTCATCTTTGTCATCTTTGCCGCCATCATCTTCGTCCACGCACGCACGCACGCACGCACCAACACCAACGCCAACACCAACGCCGCGGTGCGTGCGCCCCGTCGTCGTCGATCGTCGCGCTCTGCCGAGCGACGCGCGGGGTGTTCGAGTGGTCCCCATTGGAGTCCAAAGGCACACACGGTGCATGTGACTCTATCGTATGGGTAAACAGTATGCAGTATCCACACGAGGGGAACCAAAAAAGCCTCTCCACGTCACACGCGATGATGCGCGACACCACTGTGTGACGCGACATACGACGACGAGGACGACGACGACGACGCGATGGCGAGCACGGTAGGTATGATGGACCCCGCGTTCTTCGTCGGACGCAAAGAAATCATCGCCTGGGTGAACGCGCTGCTTGGATTAAACCTGAGCAAAGTGGAGCAGTGCGCCTCGGGGGCGATTTATTGCCAAATCATGGATGCGTGTCACGGGGGGACGGTACCGATGCATACGGTGAATTTCGACGCGAAGAGTGAGCATGAGTTTGTGAGTAATTATAAGGTGTTGCAGCTGGTGTTTGATAAGTTGAAGATTGCAAAGAATATTGAGGTGAATCGATTGGTCAAGGCGCGACCGCTGGATAATTTGGAATTTTTACAGTGGATGAAGTGTTATCACGATAAGACGATTGGGTGCGTGGATGGGACGTATGATGCGGAAGAACGACGTGCGCACGCACGCGGCGGGGCGTCGTTTGCTGGGGCGAAGAAGGCATCGGTGATGAATGGTGATCGTGGGAAAGGTGGGCATCGAGGAAGCGGGCACCCATCGGCGCGGAGTTCGCGCGAAGGTGGCGTCGGCGGCGGACGACGCGGAACTGGCCCGAAACCGATTGGTTTTGGGCGTGAGAGCGGTTCAAATGGCGTAGGTGGAGGGTATTCTACGATGTCGACGACGACGACGACGACGACCGCGACAGCGGCATCGGGCAACACCACGTCGAGCGGTCGAGCGACCACGGGGCACTCAGCGGCGACGTCGGCGCACGTGCGGGAATTGACCGAAACGAATACGTCGCTGTCGTTACAAGTCGAACGCGCCGAACAAGAGCGTGAATTTTACTTTGAAAAGCTTCAAGATGTAGAGTACTTGTGTCAGCGTCCGGAATTTGAGAATAATCCGTTAACCAAGGTTGTGGAACGGATTTTGTACCACACCGACGGCAAGGCGGACGTGGACGCCATCATCGCCGAATGTTTGGGTTCGACGGCGGCTGAAGACACTGTTGTCGTCGCAGCACCAACAGCACCAGTGCTGACGCCCAAACAACCACAAGTCGAAGAAGAAAAAGAAGAAGATGATGGTGTTGATAATGAAGAAATCACGTGCACGCAAACCACGCCGACAGTGGCATCAACCGTGGCGACCATGGCGGCGATGACGCTCGAGCGTTCAGACTCTGTCAACACAACATCGCCGTTGGGTACGCCTCCGCCCATGTTTGACGACGACGTACCACCGATTGGAGGTATTCCGCTCTTAACTCCGCCTGTGTGTAAAAGTCCGGTATTCGCGCCATCCATACGCACACCCTTACAGGATAGACTCACCAACAGTGGCGGAGAATAATAAATCTTTGTTCTTTTGTTCATTTGTTTTGTAATTTGAAGCATTAAAACAAGTTTGACTCGCACTACGCGACTTAGTCATCTCCGCGCAAGCGTCTACGCAACAATTCTAATTCCTCGTTTGTCACCTCGGCGTTCGCGCACACGTCTCGCGCCGTATCGCTAGTAACTATTAATGTTTTCATCGCCTGATCGCTCTCGACGACGCACTCGATAAACAACATCGCTATAAAGTCCCACCGCGCCGACGTAAGCGACGGCACGGGTCGGTTAAACGTAAACGTGCGCAAGAGCGTCGTGAGCTTTTGTTCTATGCGTCGAGTCTCGGCGCCGATGTTCAACTTGAGTAATAACGCTGGAACACATTTCGCCAAAAAAGTGTTCCAAGTTTCGCTGACGCTAACGCTGTACTTCGTTCGTCCAGGAAGAATGTCGGCGTACGTTTTGTCGCCGCGCAAAAACGCAAACGTGGCGTCGGTGACGAGATTATCCACCGCCATCCACGTCGTGCCAAACTGCGAGATTTGCGGCAACGGCATCGACCTTGGCGTGGCACTAAACTTGTTGCTTTCACCATCACCATCGTCGTCATCGGTATCATTGATCGTAGCATCGCTCATGTCTTCGTCGTCGTCGTCGTCGTCGTCGTCGTCGCCGAATCCCTCGAGCGGGTTCCCCGTGAGTTTCGTCGCCAACATCTTTCGCGCTAAATCTTCCGCCATCAACGCCAGCTCTTCGGGTGTTTTTCCTTCTAAACCAGACCCTGATGTCAACGCTGCCGCGAGTGCTTCACCGTCGTCGTCATTGTCCTTGTCGTCGCCAGGAATGACAATCGGCGCGTCTTCTCGGGGTTCGGTGCGCAATTGTCCTTCAGAAAATCTCCCGCCAATGCTCGGCACGAAATCCTTTGATGGCTTTTTCCCCTCACCGTACGTATCGAAATAAAACACCCCACCTTTGTCTTTGTCGTCGTCATTTGTTGACGAGCTTTGGGCGATTTCTTCTTCATTCCACGTCACTTTCTTCGCCGCCAAAGATGAACTTGCGACGGCGTCGGTTTTGTTTCTCCTCTCCGCGCGCGGCACGTACCCATCCACCGCCATCGCTTGAGCCATCGCTTGCTCCTTGGACAATGGCTTCTTCATCGACATCGACGCCGATGATGACGATGACGCCGAGACCACGCGCTCGACGACGTCCGCCTTGATGACATCGGTCGAAAGTTGTCTCGGCCCCGGCGTCGTCGAGGCGCGTTTCGCATCCGTCGTCGTCGTCGTCTCCAGCATCTTTGCCATCTTCTCCGCCTCTAACATGTGCTCGCGCGTACAAAATCCGTGGACAAACACACCTTCGCGTACGACACGATCCTTTGCGTCGACATCGTACTTTTTCGCGCGCTGTCCCCGGACGTCTACGCGTTCTGAGCACGCGCGCCACCCGCACCGCCCGCTCGCCGATCGTTCCTTACACGCGTCTATGTACTCGTTTCTCGTCAGCTTTACCCTCGCGCACGCGGCGTAAAACGTGCCATACATGTCTATTTTTGTTCTACCATCATCCTCGTCGTCGTCGTGTGCTAAGAACTCGCGCTCGATGAACGCGAGCTTGGCTGAAGTGTAGTCCAACGCCGACGCCGTCCCGGAGCCGCGTTCCTCTTCCTCTTCCTCTTCGTTGTTGTTGTCTTCTTCTTCGGACGCGTCGCCGCCATCGCCGTAGACAAACTCGGGACACGACGTCGTCGTCATCCCCGTCGTCGTCGTCGAGATGCAAACCTAAATCGCGAGCGCGCGAATGACGTCGGTGGGCGTGAGCACGTTTGCGCAGACGTCTCGGTCCCGCGCGACACATTTCGACAGCACGTATACGCGATGCACTTTATGGACATGCATGAGCGCCAAAACTTCACCAAACGTCGTACACTCTGCGCGAGCAAAGATGAGCTCGACGTAGGCGTGCGTGGGAGGCGTGGCGAGACTCGACGCCGAACGCCGACGTTCGTCGGCAAACGGCGCGACATCCGCGTCGGAGAAATCCGCCTCGCGCGACCTCGCGCTCGACACGAATTCCAGCGCCGAGCACGAGCATAAACGCGCCAACGCCGCTGGAGACTCAATTCTACGCAAGTCATTGATGGAAAAATTCGCACAGATTTCCCCGCCGTCGTCGTCGGTTAACGCGATGGCGGAGACGTCTTCGCGCACCATGTCTCGCACGCACGCCAGCGCCGACGCGCGCGCCGGCGCGCGAAGAACATTTTTCGCCCGGAACAACCGCGAAACGAGCGCGGTGGTGATGTCTCCCAAAATCTTCACATGCCTGTGCAAAAATTCAACGATATCAAAACGAGTGATGACATCAACAACTCGTCCGCCGTCGACGACGTTCACGACGACGAGAGGTTCATCTCGCAACGCGTCCACGACATCGAGCAGCGTCCGCGACGTCGCGTGTCGTTCGCGCATCACACTCGCTCGTCGTCCGTATTCCCACGCGCTCGAGCGCCAAAACTCGTCGTAAAAATCATCAGCGTGAGCACGAGCGTGAGCGGCGTCGTCGTCGTCGTCGTCGTCATCATCTTCCCTAGTAGTCGCAGTGTCATAGTAGGCATTGATAAACGCTCGAGTGACGTCGCGAACGCCAATCATCCACCAATCATCGTCGTCGCCATCGTCGTCGCCATCATTCGCGAGCACCGAGCTCACGCGCGCGCGACCGCACGCCGCTAACACCGCGCCCATGGTGGCGTCGAAGCGTCGCACGCGCACCACCGCGCGAGGCGGTCGAGTGCGCAGGTACGCGGTGATGGTCCATGAGAAGAGTATCCGTCGCGGTGGGTCGAGCGTCTGCGCATCCATCGTCCGTGTGCGCGCGCGCGTGTGTGTGGCGTCGGTCATCGGTCGAACGTCGTCGTCGACGTCGACGACGACGACGACGACGACGCCAACCGTCGTCGTCCGTTGTCAAGACAAAAGTACCCATAACTTTTCACAAGGAAAGCTAGTGGAGGAGAAGGCTTGATTTTTTACTCATTTATGCACCCGTGAGCACGACTACGTATTATACTACGTCGTTGGTCAAGGAACTCTCCTTAGCTCAGATGGAAGAGCAGCTGACTGTAGTTTACATGAAAAAACTGAAATTGAGGCGCGTCACAGCGTCCACACGAACGAGTAAATGGCCTTTATCCATACATGAAGGTCAGAACCGCCATCAGCGGGTCACCCGTTCGATTCGGGTAGGGGAGACGACATATTTTTTTGCGTGGCTGGTCATGGCGATTCGCTAGCAAAAGTAAGTCAATAAATGTAGTGTAGATGACGATAACAATTATTATCAAGCTAGCTTCGCAAATTGATTTTGGTGGATGGATGTTTCAGAAGAATTTCTCTGCTAAGTAGTTGTTGAATCGGAAGAAGTACAATGAATGAAAGCCGCCGCCGCCGGCGTCAACCCATTCGCTTACTTCCCACGCTTACCCTCCTTTTGGATAACCACCTCATCAGCGTAACGGATACCCTTACCCTTGTACGGCTCAGGCGGACGCTTAGAGCGGATAATCGCAGCAAAGTTACCAACCTCAACCTTGTCATAACCGCTGACCGTAATATCCGTGTTGCTATCGCACTTGACTTCGAGACCCTTCGGGATTTCCATAATCACCGGGTGGGAATAACCCAAGCTCAAGTTCAAGTTCTTGCCTTGCATCGCCGCCTTGTAACCAACACCAAGGAGCTTGAGCTTCTTCTCGAACCCCGTGGACACACCCACCATCATGTTGTTCGCCAACGTGCGGTACAAGCCGTGACCCTTGTGCGCATCCGGGGTGTCATTCGCGCGCGACACCTTGATGGCTTCACCCTCCTCCGTGAAAACAACGACGTCCGGGAACTGCATCTCCATGGAACCCTTAGGACCCTGTACATGTGTGCGTGCAAGAATAAGCGCATACGGAGTCAGTATACGTGTCAACGTCTCGCACGCGCGCGCGCTCGACGACGGGTGAAAACCCTACAACCCTCAAGCCCTCGATGGGCGTGGTCATCACACCCCGTGCGCGCGCGCGGGACGCCACCAACCCATCGCGCTCGCGCACATTTGCATCATAACATTTTCGTCGCTCTCGTAAACACCTACCTTGACCGCGAGCATGTTGTCCTTCAACGTGTACGTCACGCCCTTGGGCACCGCCACCGGGACCTTGCCGATGCGCGATTCCTTAGCCTCAATCGCGCGTCGCGCGGTGGGCTTCGTGGACTCGGCGCGCTTGGCGCGAATCGTGGTGTCACCACGGACGAAAGAAGATACTTGAGCGGCGAGCATCGCGGGCGGTGTGTGAAGGTTTGACGCGTCGCACAGTGCCCGCGCCGCCGCGCGACGTCGCCCTTCGACCGAAAGCCCGCGGACGACGACGACGACGACGACGACGCGTGGGTGGTGTGCTGGGTCGCGATTGGTCGTTGTGTGGGTACTCGAGCCTACGGTTGTGATTGGTCGTTGTGTGCTTTTCAGGAAAAAAGAAAAACGAAAGCCTCGGGAACACGAAGCGTTGCGCGACACACGACGACGACGACGACGACGACGACGACGACGACGACGGACGAGATGATGCCGACGACGACGACGAAAACTTTAGTCATGACGCAAACGCAAGATGCGCTCGGGAAAGGTGCGCGTGTGTCGCGACGGGACGCGAGGCGACGCGCGCGCGAGAGAGAGAGAGAGAGACGACTGACGAACTGCGCGCGTAGGATTGGAGGAGTTGAAACGACGTAAACGAAGCGTTGAGAGCGCTATTGAGGCAAAAGAGCGTGATGGAGATGCGCTTCGGCGACGGTTGAAGGATTTGGAAGGATTAATCGCGCGGGACCGCGAGACGCTCGTCGAGTATGATAAAATCATTCGCGACGCCGAACAAAGCTTGGATCGTATCTTGGAAAGCAGTGAATTCTTATTGAACGCTATTCGACGCGAGACACAAAACTTGGACGCACGAGAGCCTTGATTTTATGTACTGATAATATTGCGTGCTTTTCTTCTTCTGGTGTATATATGATATGTATATGCCCACCTGTGCCCTGTGCTGTGCAACACGATGACCAGACACGCGCGCTTTGCCTATAACTCGTCGTGGTCTTTACTCGCCTTCGCGTAAGCATCGGAGATGAGTTTCAACACTTCTTTCGAACGCAACAATTTTGCAAGTTTTCTCATATTTCGCCCCTTGGAATCTAACGCCAGAACATTGGCGCCGTGATTTAACAAAATTTCCACCGCCTTGGCGTCTTGCTTGCGCACGGCGAGCGTCAAGAGCGTATCGCCGCGCCTGTTCATGGCGTTTGCGCTCGCTCCGAGCTCAATGAGCTGCTTGAGTGACGCTACGTTTCTGTGCTCAACCGCGGTGAACGTCGCAGGCATACCAGACGAGTTGAGTTCATCCGCGTCTACCCCGCACTCCTCGACGAGAAATTTCAACGCCTCGAGGTGCGTCTCGTTTCTCCCCCAACTCGCGCGATGCAACGCCGTGAATCCATCTCTGGACTGAGCTGATAAATACCCATGCTTTTTAAGAACTTTCAACATCTTCACCGATCCCATGCTCGCCGCAAACTCCAACGCGCCGTTTCCATCGTGGTCCAACGCCGCGCCATCTGCGCCGAGCGTCAACAACTTATCCAACAACTCATCGTGTCCGTACACCGTCGCCATGATCACCGCCGTCCGTCCATTATCATGATCACCCATGTTAATATGTTCCAAGAAATCCTCCTCACCGCGCGCGAGCGCGGCGTCATCAAAGTACTGCGCATCATTGTTCATCGCCGCGACGACCGGTTGCGGCGTGTTGTGCGCGCGCACCACCGAGCTCAAGCACCCAACGCACGCCAGCGCGCACGCCAGTATCACCCTTGACATCGTCATCGTTCGCGTGCGACGCGAGCTCGCACCATCCATCGCGCGCACCATCGCGTTGTGCGGTCACGCGCGATCGCGGCGTTCTGTTGTGCCTTGGCTTTGGTGTTATGGCCTCACTCGTCGACGCGCGGCGCCGTCGTCAGGTCGTGCGAGCTCGCGCGTGTGAGCGCACATGACGCGCGCGCAGAAGTTTGGTGCGTGCTCGACGTCATCATCGATGTCGGCGCCGCCGCGCCGTGACGACGAATGTGATATGAGCTGGAGTCGCGGCCCATCGTGGATTACTCATCATCATCATCATCATCATCACGAATCAACGTCTCCCAAGACTGACTCGCGCACGTGTTTCTGCGTCTACACAGCCGCCGTGGGCGTGGCGTTCGCATCGCTATGGGCTGGTGCTCTGAAAACCATAGACATGTCAGACGACGTGCGACGATTGGTGATCACGGTGCGCGCGCCGCGCGTCGTCGCCTCTTCTATCCGTCGCCGATTCCCGTTTCGCCTGTGACATCTTTCGACACTCACCAACCACTGACTCGCGCGCGACGCCCAAACACACAGGCTCCTCTCTATGCCATCATCGCATTTGCGATATACTCCATAGCATACATCATCCACGCCGTGTGGACGTTCCCAGAGTGTCCTCGAGCCGCCAAAGCGCTCGCGCGCGACGTCGCGCGCGCGCAACGCCAACTCATCGCCCGTCGCGTCCTCCCCGCCGACGCCTTCGACGCGTGACATCGACGTCACATCACCATCGTCGTCGTCCATCCATCCATCGATGTCCTCATCGTGTACGCGTAGGTAGTAGTCGTCATCATCACATGTAAGTATGTATGTACTAGTAGCGCAGCCGTCGTGCGTATATAGACCGTCGCTATAGCGTAGCGCGTACTCGTCGTCGTCTTCCCCATCGTCGTCGTCCATCCACACTGTCGCCGCACTGTCGCCCATCGATCGACGAACCGTATGTTTGCGATATCCATCATATATCCATCACCACGCGCACGCGCACGCGCACGCGCGAGCCATCCACATCCATCGCGCGCACGCACGCGGACCACGCACGCACGCATCCATATGTCCGTGCGTCGCCCCCCCTCTATTCGACACCCCCACTTCCGGGTATATGTTCGAAATCCCTTCTTCATATTTGTATATGCGTAAACAGTACGCGTCGAGCACCACACGAGGGGGCCTCCTAGGGGCGTCCGGTCCGTCGTCGCGCCCGTTCGCGTCGTCCGTCGTAATAGTCGTCCGTCGTGTGAGTCGTCCGTCGTCCGTCGTCCGTCGGTCTGCGCTGCGCTGCGCCGCGCCGCGTCGTCTTAGTCGCGTGGTCGTCTCCGTGCGCGATCGACGACGTTCGACGTTCAACGACGCGCATCCATCCCATCGGGCGCACCGTCGTCATCGTCGTCGTCGTCATCGTCGTCATCGTCGTCGGGTGGACGATGATGCCTCGCGCGTGCGTTGAATTGAATTGCATGTGCATGACGCGTGATGGCTGATGCGCGATGCGCGCGCGACAGAGGGCGACGCACGAGGACCGACGGTGCACCTCGGACACGTGTTCCGTACGACGCACGGAACACACGCTAAACGCATAGATAGGATAGGTGTACGCACTTGAGACTTTTGACACACGACGGACGAGGGCGTTGACGGGTTTACGTGTGCGAGGCGATTCCCCTCGACGATTGAATTGATTGATTCCGTAAGTGCCATCGCATCGCATCGGCGCATCGGCGGCGCGCGACGGAAAAAAGGTGAGGCGTGCGTCGTGAGACAACGTGGTGCGCGAACACACACAGAGGCGTTGGTGGAGTACGGACAACACGGACAACACGGACAACACGGGTCAGGGCGCGGAGGTCACGGCGAGGGTGGCGCGCGAGGGGGATGGGGCGAGCACCGTCGACGTCGCGCGCGCGCGCGACAGAGGCGGCGTCCAAGTCGCATAAGCGAATAGCGTCGGAGTCCGAGTCGAGTGGGCTCGCCACGGTGCAGCCTCTCGGAGAAAAAATTAGCGAAGCCATGGAAGCGTCGGCGCAGAGCCAGGGGCGGAGGGAGCTCGAGTCGAGCGCGCCGAGCGCGAGCGAGGCGGCGCGGGGCGAGGATAAACGGCGCGTGGGTCCCAAGGCTCCGTCTGAATCGGATGGTAACGAAGGCACGGAATGGGATGTGAAGTTTCCGAATCAGCGATTTGGACCGTGGTCTACGGAAGAAGTCACCGTGATGAAGGCGAGCATTAAGCGATGGGCGAGCGAACACGGTTTACTCGAGGAGTTCAACAAGGGAGACTATGAATTTCTCTTTAATCGCCGGAAAAAGCAAGGCGGGAGGGGCGCGCGCCTTCCTCGTTCGGAGCGACGGGCTTTTATTGAAGTCGCCCAAGGCATGCAAACGCGCAACGCAAAGCAAATCTATGGCTGGATTTTACGCAACATGGATAAGAAGGGCGCGACGGGGAAATGGAGCAAGGAGGAAACCGAGGCGTTGCTCAAGCATCAAGAGCGTCTCGGGAAGCAATGGAGCAAGATTTCAGAGTTGATTGGACGACCTGCATCGGCGTGCCGCGATAAGTGGCGCCTCGCAAAGGGTGGCGACAAGCGTAAGTCTGGTCGATGGTCTGTTGAAGAAACCGAAAAGATGGTTGCGCTCGTTCAAGAATTCTTCAAGCAACGCGGCGACGCCCCGGGCTCTGGCCCGGGCCAAGGCAACGAGCACTTGCCGCTTTTGGACAACATCAACTGGGTGACAATTTCCGAGAAACTCGGCACGAGAAACGAACAAGCGTGCTTACAGCGATGGTATCAAATCGCCCCGCCCATGATCAGCGCTGGTCAATGGGCGGCTGGTGAGGATGAGATCATGGTGAAGAATATCATTCGCCAAAAGCCGCGCACGGCGGATGACGTCAATTGGTCGGAACTCGTTGCCGGTCGTACCTTGGGACAAATTCTTCGTCGATGGAAGGTACTGACGCACAAAGTGCGTGACTACATCAACACTCCGTTTTGCGAATCGGTGTTGCAAGTAGCCACGTCGTTGGAGCTTCCGGATCTCATCGCTCGCGCTGAACGCCTATTGGCCTCCACCGTGTCGAGCGCGTGAGTTCGAAGTCGAGGCCATCCTTCTGTGCCGACCGCTGGCACCGCCACCCCTGTTGTCTGTAACCACCATTAACGACGGCAACAACGCATGTGAGATCTTGAGAAATCAATCATACATTCGCCAACTGCTGTAAATAGATGCTGCACGCGCTTTCCACGCATCGAACGCCACACCATGTACATTTCCTTTCCACCACCAATTAATAACAATATCAACCAATTCTTTCTTATATTTATTATACAGCGAGCTATACAAATCGTGTTTATGCGACTACTACTCCTAATCTTATACCGGCGGTCCCTCGTACGGTCTCAACTTGTGACACGGCGTGTCGGCGACGCCAGGCGACGCCGCCGTCGCGCACGCAGCGTTACATCCAAATAATAATGCCTCATCGTTCTCAATCGGGGGAGGCGTGAGGCCAAAGTAAAAGTCGCAACTTTTGTCTTCGAAATTCGGCTTGATTGTTAATGGCAACCCGAAATCATTCGTGAATACTTCTTGCGTCGCGCACTTGCACATGTTTACGCACATCGCCGTGCACCCGCTCTCTTGAAGCCAGCGGCATTTTTTAATATGTACCTTGGATGCCATTTCCATACCCAGATCGTTCTCCGTCGTTTGCTCGACTTCCATCGGTCCAACCATCCATGCAAAGACGATTTTCGTGATGCTCGCGTTGAGCTCGCAGGAAAACTTGTTCAAAGGAAACAGCGCTTTGAACGCCGCGTTGCCGCCGGGCGGAACGAGCGAACGAATTACTCCAGACGTGACATCACCCATACCCACCGCGTCCCGTCCCTTCATTTGCAAGAAACAAAGCGCAATGAATTCTTCGTACGACACCTTACCGGGTGGCGGCGCGTTTATCGCCATGCCAATCTTACGCATGAACCACGCCATGATGGCCAAGTCGAGCGCCGAGTCTGTGTACTTGACCTTGGTTCGTGGCTCTCGCCACGTCGATGGGAACTCCGCTGTGGCCAAGTTGAAGAATGAATATGGCTCGAATGATGATGATGATGATGATTCTCCCCCATTCGCGCTGCTGCTAATGCTGCTTTTGACGCGCGGCGCGCGCCCAACACCACACCACCGCGCGTGCGCACGTCGCGCGCTGCGTCTGTCGACGCTGCTGCGTACTGACGACGCGACTGACATCGCCGGCGACGAGGAGCACGTCGAAAACATGATTACCGCCGTTCACGTGCACTCAAAACCTCCAATCAAGGTCGTACTCTCCTCGAACGCGTCGCACAGTGCCGCAAGGCTTGGCCTTCTGTATACCCTAGCGACCTTGGCTAAACTCACACGGCGATGCTTATTCGATCGTCGTCGAACGTCACAGTCGACCGCGGCACGCGGTGAGCACGGCGTCACCATGGTGCTGTCATCCGCGTTTCTCATGGCGGTAAAGAAAGGCCCGTTCGCTCGAGGTGCGTCCGACATAGCTGCGTTTTGTTTGTCTTGGCGTTGGTGGCCACGACCACGGATTCGTGCCTTCACGAGCGACTTTGGTACTGACGAATGCGGGCGCACGTGACGTGAAACGCGCAAAATTAGGTGGCATCATATGGAAGACGCATCGTTTCATCAAAATGTCTCAAACGCGACAGCGCAACTCTGCGGTACGTGCGCGTAAAGACGGCTTTCAACGCCGACAGCCACACCCATGGTTGTCCTCGTTCGACTCACCTCTCTGTGCGTCTCTTTCTCCTAAACAGAAGCAACGAAAACATATTAGTGACGTTGAAGACGTGTTGAGGAAAGCTGCTGCGAGGTACGATTAATCTACGACGACGATTTCGTTGTTTTGTCCGCTGCGAGTGAAACTACTGACCAAAAGCTTTGTGTCCCGACCGTCGCAGCGAGGCCGCGGCGTCTTCGACTTTGGCGTCAACGAGTCAACAACTTCCATGATTTAGGCGCTCTTCATGTAACCCCGCGCACGTAGCCTTTCTGATTTCTACAATAGCTTGTTTATACTATTACAACTTCTAGTGCACACCATCCTTCGCCGTGGTCTCGTCGTCAGCCTCCGCGGCGTCTGTCCTCCAACGCCTGGCATTCGTGCGACGCCTTATAAGCGCAACACGCCGAAATCTCGCTCTCGGGTCACGTCTCAAGAACGTGGGACTGCGGGTTCGATACACATGTACGCGCCACTTTGGGGGAAACCCCCCGCACTGTGGACGTCGCAAGAGTATGAGACACTTTGGCCGAGTGGTCTAAGGCGCCGGATTTAGGATGGTCGCGCTTCAGTATGAAGCGTGTGTCCGAGAAAAATGAAAATGTGTGTGTCCCGTACACAACAGGTGAACATTCCGGTCCGCAAGGGCGTGGGTTCAAATCCCACAGGTGTCATGACTATATGTGTGTTGACTTTTGCCGCGTTTCCGATGCGTCTGCGCGTGCGCGCCGCGCCGCGCGCGCGTCGCGTGTGATTGCTTTGGCACCGAATTCGGTGCGCCATGGACGCGCGCGAACGTCCGCGTCCATGGCGCCTTGGACGTGCCTGTGCTTCGCTGCTTCAATGGTGTTCTGTGCATGGTATTAAAATAAAAGTACGCAACATACGTGTCGTGTGTCCGATTTTGTTTTTTTATCTGTGTTTGGGCCGCACACGGCACGCGCGAACGATGGCGCGCGCACCCACCGGTGGGTGTCCGCGTCACACGCACGCGTGCGCGCGCTCATCGTGCGTGGCCGTGGTGAGCACCACACGTAGTCGTATAGCACGAGACGCACCGCGCTGACAGTGCGTGGGTGGTGTCATCGCCCGTCAATCCCCGTCGACCGACGGCGTAGTCGTGCAGGACATTTGAATTAGAATTCTCGCCACTCATTCGTTCATTCATTCGGGGGGTTCGTTGTTTATACATACGTAGGTACTGTGAACGACGATGACAATGGATACGGCGATGGATGATGGCGAAGAGCCACTCGCGGTCGTTAATGATGACGACGTCGTCGTCAACTGTGACGACGCTGAAGCATCCTTGGTAGAGCGCGCAGAAGGGCAGAACGCGGCGACGACGTCGGAAGAAGAGGATGACGACGACGACGAGGATGACGATAATGACGTGAACGATAATAAATATAGTGGTATGGCTCGTGTAAAGGTGTACCGGTTGAACGATCGCGGCCATTGGGATGATAAAGGCACCGGTTTTGCTTCGTGCGAATACATCGAGGTACGCTGACGCGTGAATAAATGACTGCGCTCTTTGCCCCACGTAGTAGTAAAACAACGAAAGACTAACCGATATTTGTGATACTGTCGTGTGTCGTGATAATCATACAGCAATCGAGCTCGATCGGTCTCGTCGTGGTCTCAGAAGAAGACCAAGAACCGCTTCTGATTCATCGCGTCAGCCCGCAGATCGACATGTATTCGAGGCAAGAAGAGGAGACCATCATCTCATGGGTCGATAACGAGTTGAACACGGACATTGCTTTGAGTTTCCAAGAGGGTTGCGGGTGTAATTTCATTTGGGAGCAAATCAAGTCGGTTCAGAGACAGTACTTGCAACAGTCTGGCGGAGGGGCGTTGGGCGAAGACGGCGACGTGCAAAATGTCGCCTCGGCCATGGAGTACGGAGGTGTGTCTTCGGAAATGCATTTCTCGTTTAACAAGAACGAACGGCAAATGATTGGCGGTGAACAAGGAGCGACGTACTTGGGAATGCGCCAAGTGGAAATTGAACTTCCAGCGCCGGATATTGCAAACTTACCAGAGCTTGTTAAGCTCGTCACTGAAACGTCGCTATTCACGCGGGAGAGTATCCCAAAGGTAATCTTGAAAACAAAAGATTACATCAAAAATCTTTTGGACGTTTTCACAAAATGTGAGGACTTAGAGGACATGGAAAGTCTGCACTTGTTAAATAAATTGTTCAGAGGGCTTGTCATGCTGAACGATGTGGATCTCTACGAAACACTGCTTAGCGAAGAGTTTGTATTTGACTTTGTCGGCGTCCTAGAGTACGACCCCGAACAAGTCGAACGGACGAGTCACAGAGAGTTTTTGCGCGAGAAAGTCAAGTTCAAAGAGGTTGTAGAGATTTCTAACGCTGCAATTAGAGAAAAAATCCATCAAACGTGTCGTTTGGGATATTTGAAGGATGTGATTTTGCCACGCGTGTTGGACGACTCAGCCTTTAGCATGCTAACGTCGATGATGATGTACAACAACGTAGAAGTTGTACAGTCTTTGCATCGCGACGCTCACTTTTTCCCAGAATTGATGCGTCGATTGAAAGATGCCAAACCGGGAGACGAAGATTGGAATGACCTCGTTTCCTTTTTACAAGAACTCTGTACGTTGGCGAGACATTTACAGAACCACAACCGCTTAGCAGTGTTTGCGTCTCTGCAACAGCACGGGTTATTTGATGTGTTGACTGATATTCTCACATATGGTGATGAATACTCTCAGCTGAAAGCCGCTGATGTCATCATGTCGAGCTTACAGAATGATCCAGCAGTACTCCGAGACTTTTTGGTCAAACAACAGCAAGATGATGCGCCAAACAAGATGCTCTCCGAACTCGTGCGCTTGTTTCTCGTCGGGAGCGATGGTATCCAGGCAACCTATTTGGAAATTCTCTTATATTTGATGGATCCTGAGACGATGAATAATCAGTCTCCAGAAAAAGATGCGTTACTTAATATCTTCTATGAAGAACACATGGCATCGGTGGTGAGTCGAGTCGCTTTGGGCAAGGAAAACGTCGTCGTGGGCAAGGAAGCAAATGAAAAAACTGTACCCGCGTGGGCGTTGACAAAAATTATCGATCTGCTCATTTTCTTCGTCCAGCATCATGCATACAGAATTAAGTACTACATCTTGCGCAATCATGTCCTCCAGCACGTGTTGCAGTTGACCGAACGCAAGGAGAAGTACGTGGTCGTTTCGGCTATTCGATTTTTGCGTGCGTGCGTTCATTTGAAGGACGAGTTTTACAACAGGTACTTGATTAAGATTAACGCATTTGCGCCTGTGATGAAGGTGTTCAAGACGAATGGCGATCGGTACAACTTATTGAATAGTGCGGTGTTGGAATTGATCGACTTTGTGCGTCGCGAAAATGTTCGCAACTTGATACAGCATCTCGTCACTACGTACGAGGCGTACTTTGAAGAGGTGTATTATGTTGACACGTTCAGACTACTTAAGCTGAGATATCAGCAAGTTATGAGTAACACGGGCGCCGCAGGTCCAGCGTCAGGCGTGCCCATTCAGGGATACGGCGGTAGAGAAATCGCCGCCGCACAGGCGCTCAGTGAGCAGCGCATGAGACGTGATTCGTCGATGAGCAAGGACGAGGAGGACTACTTTGAACACGATGACGATCAAGGAGATGAGGTCGCAACGGAACATTTAACTCCGTTAAATACGATTCACAGTCCCCCAGGTCCGTCAAACGTCCTTCATTTCCAGGGGTCACGTTTCGTGCCCCAGCCCATGGCAAACTCTGTTTTTAGCGACGAAGTAGACACAGGCCCAACTCATGGGGAACTCGGTAAACGAGGCCGATCCACAAGTCCGCCACCAATCTTAAGGTTGTAGACCTTCCTGTGTCTCCTGGTACGGTTGAAATCGCGAAGAAGTCAAAGGCGACTGGAGAGGAAAGCTTGACGGCGGCGCAGCGTAACGCGTTTGCACAAGTTACTCCCACGGCGAAGAAGGAAATACAAGACGAAGAAGAGGCTGCCGAAGAAGCCAAAAATGTAAAACAAACATCAAATCCGACATCGAGCTGGGTGTCTGTTGATGATACTAGCGATAACAACGAAGAAGCAAACGATTCAAAGAAAGAGTAGATGAATTTTAATGGTAAATGTTTAGAAATTTAGTCATTGAAACGCTTTTGTGACCTCGTCTGGACGTTGAATGCGTTCTCTTTCTAAAGCAAACGCTTTTTTGTCCTTTTCTTTCACCTCTGTTTTCAGAGGTACGCTAAATTTCGCTTTTTTGACCTTGTTATCTTTCATAAAGTCCCGCCAACCACCGACGCGTTTCTCGCGGCGGTCTTCACTTTCCCATTCACGGCGTTCTTTGTGCTCACGTTTTCGCTCTGCTAATTCTTTCTTTTCTTCTTCAGTAATACGTTTTTCTTCGTCTTTTATTCGAAGGGCCAATTTTCGCCGTCTCCATTCTAAATCGACAATATACTTGCGTGCTTCAAACTTCCAACGCTCGTGAAATTCATCCGTTTTCATAAAATCCTCGAGCATACCCTCCTTATTCCCTTGATATTTCAGTCTCAAAACTGCATCATCGCGAGCTTCTTTTCTCCATGTTGTCAGAACAGACTCTTTCGCCTGAGTTAAGTTGAAATCAATCGCCCGTTTGAAGTCTTCCTCGAGTAGCAGTTTTTGAGCCTGCCCAAGAGCATCGAATGCCGCCTTGGCGTCTTTATGTTTACATTTATCAGGGTGAACAAGCAAAGAAGCCTTACGAAAGGCACGAGGGATCTCTTTCAACTCGCAATCAAACTTGACGTTCAAAAACTCATACGGATTGAGCTTGAATGATGATAAAATGCGCTCAACTTCCGCGTCTCGCGTCGCGTCTGATACGTCTTTGAAGAACTCCTTCAATAAGGTCTCTGTATCTTTAATCTCTTCTATCGGCTCGGCTTCGGCATCAGGATTCAACACGATTTCCTCCAAGGCAATATCATTACCACCATCTACACCACCTGCTTCTGATGTCGATGCCGCCGTCGCTAGTCCCCGTCCGTTGTCTGACGCGTCTTTGCCACGCCTCTCCTCAGCCGTAGCAGTAGCAGTAGGTGCTGCTGCCCCTACCGTCGCCCCTGCCGCCGACACCGCTACAACTACCTCCTCCTCCTTCATTTTGTCCTCATCTTTCACCTTGCGCACGTTATCCGGCTTCAGATACACTTCTTCGTTCGTCCCGTCCACGCGTACGCGATACCTCGCTCGCGCGGCTGCGTACTCCACGACGACCGCGCGCGATGCGTTTAAATCCGGACGCCCTTGCAAGCCATGAATGACGACGGATGATTTAGGTTCGATATACTCGAACTGCATGAGCACGCGCTCGCGCGTCTCTTGCGCCGCGCGTTGTGACGCACAACACCTCCAACGAGCGCGACAAGAAAAGATGAACCGCACCCGAGTGTGTGACGCAAGACGCGCGCGAGGGATGCCTACGATCGCGCCTTGGGTGCTCGGACCGCTCGGTGCGGTACCATTCGTGGCGCTCACGCCCCAAGCGCGCGAGTATGCGATGGGTTACCGCGTGCCATTCGTCTTGAATGCCGAGCGCACGGCGAAAGCGCAAGTGACTTACGGCGCGGTGATTTTAAGCTTTTTAGGCGGCATGCACTGGTCGCTGGCGGGTACGAAATACGGTAACCCAGCGTTATCACCACGGGCGTTGAGGGCGAGGTATACGTGGAGTGTGATTCCGTCCCTGATTGCGTGGCCGGCGCTATTGATGCCTGAACAAGCGGCGTGCGCGACGGTGGCGAGCGGTTTAGCCGCGGCGTGCGCTGTGGATACAAAGTATGCCGCCCAAGGAGCGTTCCCGCGATGGATGTTGCCGCTGAGGTATGCGTTGACGGCAACGGGAATGGCATCTCTCATGGCAACCGCAATGAGGGATCGTAGTAAGGCGTAGGGATCGTGGTAAAAACGCGACGGTGACATGTACAACACTGCACAGCACAAGTAGCACAATAGCATAATGAAACAATAGGCATCATCTTTCAACGAAATAATAGGTAACTACTTGAAACACGGAATATTTACTTCTTTGCCGGCGCGCATGGCTCGGCGCCCACGCACACGGAAATGGTTTTAGAAAACTTTTGGCCAAACGATTCGTGCTTTGCGTTCGCAAATTGCAGCGTCAACGTATGAGGGCCTGGTGAGAGCTTAATTGTACCTTCCTTTTGCGCCTTACCGTAGTGCAAGTGCGTGTCATCGAAAGGAATGGCCTGTCCCTTCTCAACGAAAGTGCCATCGATCACGATGTGGTGGTGGCCCGTGCCTTCTTGTAAACCTTCCGACGCCGGAGCGAGCTCATAGCCCTTCACACCAAACTTCGCCGTAAACTCCTCTTCGACTTGAGCGCCGTCCTGAGGAGACACCCAGTAAACACCATTTTTACCATCCTTAGCCATCGCAGGCGAGGCAGAGGTCATCACCACCGCGACACCGAGAGCGAACGCGGCGTTGCGGGTAAACGTCACCATGGCTTCGACATCCCGCGACATACCTTGAGCGACGCACACGCGAGCAGAGCGACCACGAGCGGCGGAAGACGAAGACGTGCGCGCACGGCTTACAACGACGTTAACGCGCGTCTGAGCGATGGATGAAGTCATCATCGTTCGTGAATGTTGCGAGGGTTGCAGTGAAGAGTGGCGACGTTTTATCCAGCTCTTTGAGCGCGATTGTAAGGAATATCAATCTAAGTCGTGAATTCAAAACAACTATCGTATAAGTATCTAAGCCGTCGGTTTGCGCGCGATGACGACGTACATAGGGTCGCTTTTTCCGGGATTGGGGGAAATGTCCTCCGCCGAAGGTGGCTCAAATCCGCCCGCAAAGTGGTAATACGCGCCAACAATCCAAACGTGGTCCAAATCACCAGTGCCAGTCCAGATAGACACCGCTTTCGTGGGGAAGCATCTGTTACTAAAGCTCATGATCGCCAATCCACCCGGTTTGAGCACGCGGTTAATTTCACGCATGACTTCAAGCGGTCGAGTCAAATAGTCGACACTCACTGCGTTCGTCACAACGTCAAACGTATTGTCATCGTAAGGAAACGTCGGATCTTCGTTCAAGTCACGGACGGCGTAGTCGTTCAGAATAGGGTTTCTCTTCAACTCGTCTTCGTTCATGCCGATGCCAGAAATCTTCCCAGCCTTGTAACCCGTCGGGTAGTGAGAAATCCAACTGCTGCACACGTCGAGAAGCGCGACGTCGTTGCTCGGCGCCGGGAACGCTCGAGAGTAGTACTTTGTCAACGCCTCAATCGCTTGATCGTCAATGTGCGTCACAAATCTAGGTTGAGAGTAAAAGATAAAGTCTGAGCTTTCGTCGTAACGTGCCATTTCCTTCTCTCCAAAAGGAAACTTGTCTGGGAAGCCAGGTTCTTTAAGTACATCCGCGTACGGGTCAGACTTGGCTGACGCGAACGCCGTACCAGGAGTCATGCTCGCACCCGCGGCAGTGGTAAAACCGATCGAGCGCAGCATGGCCGATGCCCCGGTACCGATGAACGCGCTTCGTCTGGATGTATTCCAGCCATGCTTGACACCTCCTGCTTCACTCGTCGCTCGAGTCTCCATCGCTCCGGCTCGCGTGGCCCGGTGCGCATGCGCGCGCGCTGAAGCGCACCTCGGCGCACCACTCGCCGTGGATAACGCAGTCGTCGTCGTCATCGTCATCACCGCTCGAGTGAGCATGAGTTCTCACTCTCGCGCGCGCGTGTGGTTGTGACAACCGCGTTGAGGTGACGTCGTTAAAGCGCTCCTCGTGCGCCTGGAAGGAATCGCCACGCCACCAGCCACCGCACTTTGCGTCGTGCCGTGCGCGCTGTGCGCGCTGTGCGCCTACATATCGCGAGAAACGTGTCATTGTGACGACGTGTACCTCGCGCGACGACGACGACGACGACGACAACGACATGTCGGGACTTGGCTTGGACTACTCGTCCTCGGAGGAGGATGAACGAGACGCACCCGAAGCCGTCGAAAACATGGGACGCACGGCGGAGGAAGAACGACCGAGCACGACGTTGGCGTCAAAGGTAGAAAGTGTTGTCAACTCGATGCAGTTACCTTCGGCATCAGCTTTATTCGCTGGTGATGCGAGCACCGTAGCGGCATTCGCAAAGGAGGCTACCGCGCCGGCGTCGCAGAGACCGAGTGGTAAGCGACCAGCGCCGACGCCTATATTGAACCCACGCCAAGGGCGACAATCGCATCCAACATCCGTGGGTAAAGTGAACACGCTTCTACCCCCGCAGCTTCGTGGACGGGCGAATCATGCGACGCAGGACTTGGAAGGACTAGGACTCCGAGAGCCAAAGCCAAAATCGCGTTAGCACGCCACCAAGTAGACACGCCGAGGACGCCGCAGTAGTTCGATTAGTGAGTGATGTATAATATACGTAACATAGACTTGATTACAATACACAGGTTCGCTCTCGTCACGATGACATCAAACACTTCAGGAGCTCGGCGTGCGTAGCCTTGTTGCTAGCAAGAATGGGCCGTGTCGTTAAATCTGTCGGATATAATTAATTGTCAGTAATTAATTGTAACATCGGTTGTTGGTGACGATGATTGAATTAGAGTACGCGATTCGCGAACAAAACGCACCGTATTCGTCTCCGATCAAGTTTGTCACCTGCCCTCCAGCTTCTCGAATCTAAGAACATGAAATAATTAATTCAGAACACGATTAAATTATAGTGTGGTACTCACCAACAAAACACCACCAGCAGTGTCCCAGCTGTTCAGATCGGCTTCAAAATACGCCGTGAGCCTTCCGCACGCCACCCAGGCGAGCATAATTGCAGCACTTCCCAGCATTCTAATCGTACGAACGGGTAAATTCGCCAAAGCTGTTTATGGCGAAATAATTAATTGTTAGCAATTATTCGCGAAATAATTAAATGCTTCGCTCTCGGATCGCGCAATTAAATTTACCTGTCATTCCTCGGAGCATGACTTCCGTCGACGCATCTGTAGGCGCGTATCCAGTTACGACCACAGCCTCCAACGCCGTTCGTTCTTCTCCAACCTTCATGGAAGCACCATTTAATCGTGCGCCACCGCCGAGCGTAGCGGTGAAGCACTCATTCCGAAACGGATCTAATATGACTGCTGCTTGCAGTTCGCTATCACGAATAATCTTGTCAGTCAACACATTCAATCGTGGCTACATTCAATGCGCGTACGCAATGCATTGCGCGCCAAACAAGTCGAGGTAAATTATTCATACTTACCCTTTGTACGCCACGCCAATAGAAATCGCTGACAAAGGCATCCCGTGCACGAAATTCGTCGTGCCATCGATCGGATCTACAATCCAAAGCCAACCAGGTCCTATTACCGTGTAAGGATGTCAGTCTAATTAATGCATGACATCATATATTCGAATTATTGATGCAAATAATTTAATTAATTTAATTCAGAGTCAGCGTGCTTCGACGCGGGCATACATACCTGAGTTCAAGAGCTCTCGAAGCGCATCTGCACTCGCATCCTTGCCCGCGGCGACGCTTTCTTCACCCTAGTCTTATGGTTAGCCTAATGTTATGAAACGATGCATCTATTCGTGCGCACCAGAAATCCGTGCGTTGGGAAAGCTTCTGCGACGTGACGTTCGATGATGCGTTGCACCTCGCCGTCGACCTCGGTGAGCAGATCTCGTGCGTTCGCCTTGGTCTTAATCACCTCAGCGCCCACTTTTTCGGACATTACAGCTCCTCCTTCTCGTGCAGCGCGCATAGCGACCTGTTCGTGGTTGAAGAAGACTCGGTGTCAGGGACGTCGGACCACACGCTTGAGCTCTAAAAGTACCTCCAACACCGCTTCTAGTGAAGTTCCATCAGGCGCATGGGCACGCGCGACGACGGCGTCTCGAGGACGAGTTCCGTTCGTAACTTGTTTGTAGCTACGTTTGACTGCGCGCGCGTGAGGCGTCGCCCCATATGTCGCGCGCATCGTCGTCGAGACCGTGGCGCTCATGTTCTATTATGCCTGGACTCGGGTCGTTATCGTCTGACCACGCACGTCCGTCGGTGATTGAGATGTAGCAATCAATCGCGCTCGACAGCGCTGTTCTTCGTCGTCACGTGCGCGCGTGTGCGAGTGCTCGCCGGTTCCGTGTGGCGTTTCACGCGTGCCTCGACGTGCCGTTCGCTTCGCCTAGGACGTGAACTCTAGAGCGTGTCGAGCGTTTAAATCGTTGAAAAACGAATGAGTGCTGACGGCAAAACTCGACGCAAGCGTCATTGGACGCGCACGACCACTCCGCGAACGATTGCAGTGTATTTCTGACGCGCGGTAGACATGTCCAGACTCAAGCTCGTGGCGTTACCACTCAACGACGACGACACGTGCGGACGTCACGCAATTGGCTTGCGAGGCGAAGCATTCGGTGAAGATGACGTGCGACCGTTGAGGGACGAAGAGTTATTAGATTGCGGGCGCGCGGATCCGAACGACCCTACATTAGTAGCCGTGGTGGAGCATTCAGGAGTGTTGCGTACGATTCGTCTCACGCAAAAAGATAGCAAAGTTCGACGATTTCAGTTTCAAACTACGAAAGATGGCGCGGCGACGCCGACGTCGAGGCCTTGGTGGCAATTTGCATTTGTGCCGGGTCAACCCGGAGCTATACTCGTCGTTCAAGCAGAGTCGCAAAATCTACTGTTCACTACGTTACCTAAAAACGAGAATGAATCGAGCTTGGTGTACTTGCTAGGAAAGCATAGTGGAGCGGTGACAAGTCTGACGGTCAGCGCCGACGGAAATGTCACCGCCACAGGGACGGAAGATGGGAGCGTGTCAGTGTGGGCTCTCGATGATGGAAGAAAAGTAGCAAGTATGAAAAGCGCGCACGATGGTTTGGTGCGCTGTGTTGCGCTTTCAGGGAGTAAGACATTGGTGTCGGCGGGACGGGATGGCGTAGTGCGGATTTGGGACATTTTGACGGATGGTCCTCGATTACAAATGATGCACAGGCTCGCATCAGAGCACTTGAAATCTGTCATCACGCTTGCAGTGACACAGAGGCAGCCAGATTACACGATCGTCTCTGGTTCTTCAGATGGTTGTTTGCACGTGTGGCGAATCAGCGAGGACGATTCGTCCGCGCGTCTCGAAAAGGTTCTCGACCACAATAAAGGATTAGCTGTCACTTGTTTATCCTTTAGCGAAGATGAGTCGTTTCTTGCATTAGGGACTCAAGAAGTCAGTGAAACAATTGGTAAAGGCACGGTACAACTTTTTGAGACGAAAAACTGGTCCACTGTGGCATCGCACTCACTTGTTTCGCCATGTTTGACGTGCGAGTACCTTCAGTCAAGTCCAGATAGATTGCTCGTCTGCACCCCACAGACTCCTCCACAGATTTTTGAAGGAGCTCTAAAATTGTCGGCATTGCGACGCGAACGCCCTCCATTAAAGGTCAAAGGCACGCCAGTGCGCCCGAAAGTGGTGACTGAGGATGTTATCGCAATGTCTCCGCAGGTGATTTTGAAAGACGGACGCGAAGAAGAATTGTGGCCAGCTGAGGAAGATCGAGAGAACCAAAAATCTTTTGATGATGATTTTGATCCAGAAGCAGAGTTATTAGATCACATGGCGACTCTGGGTGTGACTGATCCCGAGGAAATTAGACGTCTTACCGAAGCGCACATCAACGCCGTGGCCGCCGCCAAAGTGAGTCGCACAATGTCTCTTCACGAAAAAGCATACCCAGAGTTGACAAAAATCCCAGTAGAGATTCCGCAAAAAACAGCACGCACGGTTAAGATGCAACTTGATCCGAAATGGGTGCAGATCAAAGACCTAGGTCCAAGATTGGAAGACTTGTGGAATCGCAAAGAACGCGAGGAGCAAGTGGCTGATACGTTCGGGATGCGAGCTGGAACGTTACTGATCGCTCCAGAGACGGGTGTAGAGTTCTAAAATAACAATTTAGCTCCTAGTTATAGAGTAGTGTATAATATAAATGTTACATACGTGGGTAGAACATACATACTTTGGATCTATATGTTGCGCTTTCGTGCTGCGGCGTCCGAGAGAGTCTTCTTCAGCGAAGACATGCTTGTGCGTACCAACGACGTCCGAGAGGCACGCATCGCTTCCATGGCCAGTCTTCCTTCTCGAATAGACCGTTCCATCGCTTCTTGTGAAGCTTTCAATGGACTTAGCGGTGGTTTCGTGCGTCGAGCTCCCAGACGCTCGTGAATTTCTTTAGAACGTTCTTCTACTGTCACGCGTGACAAATACTTTTCTCGCTCCAAGGTTTGGGCATCAACATTGACTTCCTCATCCTCCAAACGACACATGTCTTCGTCGTCTTCATCAAGCGCATTTAAACTCGCCCATGACCCTAGACACGCCAAACTATTATCTTTTTCGTTCAGAATACCCGGGCTCGAATGCCTTCGCGGTAAAAGCGTCAGCCAACTGCTGCTACCTTTCTGTTGATCAACACCCGGAAATGTTACCATAGTTGTCTGAAGATGCTCCAACTGAGCTTTTGCGGCTTTCGCTTCTTGAACGGCTTCGGCCACACGTCGAGCAATCTGCTCCTTGGCTTTTCGCTCCTCTTCAAGTGCAGCAAGCGCTTGAGCGGCGTCGCCGTTGACTTTTGAGTTTGTCATTTGCGTTCGAACATCATCCAACTCCAATCTAGCCACTTCACACTCTTTTTCCAAGCTCAGTTTCTGAGACTCCAGCAAAGATAGCTGTTCTTTGATCTTCGTAGCCTCTAGCTCAACTGCTGCCACTTTTGTAGCCCACGCTTCGTTGTTTCTAGCGAGCGCAGCCTCGAATTCTTGCTGGGAGACACAATCTTTTTCAGCTTTCATCTTCGCCTGCATCAGTTTACGATTCATTTCACCGAGTTTTAATACTTCCAGCCGCGCAGCTTCCAATAGCGCATCGCGCATCGGAGTAGGTGTCAATCGCGGACTTGACACATGACATTCGTCCTCGTCTTCGCTCTCAAGCCCAAGCGCGTTCGACCAATCATCCTCTTTGTTTGACGATTGTTTTCTATGCGCGATCTGTGCTTTTAACTGATCTATCTCTCGCAACAGCTCCACATTCTTCGACTTTTCCAGTTCAAGAGCTTCGTGAGAGCCCGTAGATGGCGAACCACGAGCCGCCTCGGGGGCGTCGATTCGCATTGCAACCGAAAACTGACTCTCCAACGACTGTCGACTCGCCCGTTCTTGCTTGAGGGCGGAATTCAGGCGTGAGATTTCAGCCCCTAATTGTTCTCGGACGTGTCGCAACTCTTGTCCGTAATGCGACGTCGGATTCGATCGACTCATGGCTTGTAATTCGTTTACGCGACCTTGAAGAAACTCATTATGGCGCATGGTATCTGCTAGCTTTTCCCTCGCCTCTAACGTGTCTTTTTCCGCAACTTGGTATCGCGAAATTGCACTATTAGCTATCTCGTTCGATTCTCTCCACTTGACTGAATTCACTTCAGCCTGAGCCGCTCGTTCAGTGAGTGCGGCAATTTCGCGAGCGTCAGAGCGAATGCGCATTCGCGCTTGCTCAAGTTCGATTGCCAAAGTCTCATTTTCTGCAGCAGATGCCGCAGAAAGCGCCGCAATAGTGTCCTGTAATTTTTTGCAGTCTTGAGATAGCGCCTGAACCTTGTGATCAGCGGCTGTCGTCACTTTCGAGGCGTACGCGAGTTCAGCTGTCGCCTCTTGAAGCAACCGTCCGCGCAACGAGTCGATGGAGCCATCGTGTAAAGCCCCTCCAGCGAGTACCTCGGACCCTTCAAGCGACCAAACACGCGCACGTAATGTCGCGGATTCGGATTCTGCTGCTCGCCTCGCGCCTTCCGCGAGTTCTAATCGACTTTGTGTTCTATCTAACACTTGTTCAGCTGTTTGTAAAGCCACCCGTAGTTCGCTCACGCGCCTTTGCAACCCATCGCTTTCTGCACTCGGGGCTATAGGTCGAATCAATCGCGCGTGATTAAGTTCAATATAGCTCTCACTCTCACTCGGCACCTGTTTCGCCATCGAAAGCGTCATCGTCGGCGACCGAGGGGTTTCTCCGTCGCCAAACGCACGATCGCCCATCCGATCGTCCTCAAGCATCGAGCTCGCGATCGAACCCGGGCTCAGCACCGTACACGGACTCGTGTCGATCGCAGAATCGCGTTTATTCGACACAGGCGTCATATTTACCCCCGAGCGGTAACTTTCCGTCATTCTCAGACGCTCGCGTGCGGTAATTCACGCGAGGTTTTTCCCGCCAATCCGCGTTGCTCGCCGCACCACCGCCTCTGGTCGTTGCCTCCGTCGTCGTCGTCGTTGCCTCCGTCGTCGTCGATCGCGTGGTGTGAGCACAATCTAGACTTATGACACGCACACGCACACACGCACACACGCACACACGCCCTCGCGCGTCGTCGTGTGGCTCACGGGGCCGTCAACGCCTGGACAGGCGCAGGCGCCTTCACGCGCACCCACAGCCTCACACAGTCACACAGTCACAGCCTCACGGCGCCGAAACACCCACGAAAAAGCGCGCGAACGCGTGGTTGGGCCGAGCATGGATTATTACACGACTCGTATACTAGTATACTAGGCTTACGATGTACTCCAGTACGATAGACGCATTGTACACCACACCCACCCAGGGGACGGACAGTAAACAACACGCCGCATGTCCGACCGAACATCTCGGCCTCGCGGCGTGTCCGCGGGGCGTTTGAACATCCCACCGCTCGAGCAGCGGGTGATTGGATGGATG
>Ga0255752_10000841_pt1 | contig 37132 bp, 26 predicted proteins | sample 011ome_25_FD_179952 | JGI IMG/M metagenome (GOLD analysis project Ga0255752, IMG submission 179952) | Coastal salt marsh microbial communities from the Groves Creek Marsh, Skidaway Island, Georgia - 011512CT metaG (version 2) | ecosystem: Environmental > Aquatic > Marine > Intertidal zone >... | reverse complement strand
CTCAACGGGAACATGATAAAACGCTTATTGATGGCCCAGCTGTCTGGCAAAGTCGTCATGAACGAACTGTCGATCATGTACCAAAGCTCGCGGTCATTTTGTTGCTTGGCGCCGAGGATGCTGTAGAAATTGGCCCCAGATTCCCCCACCGTGTAACTTCCAAACTCGCTGAAAATGTTCGGTTCAGGAACGTTGGCGTGGTCACACATGGTTTTTACTTGCGCAATGATTTCTTCCGCCATATACTCGTAATCGAAGTCCATGCCCAAACTTGTCTTGATAGGGAATCCACCGCCAATATTTAAGCTATCCAATGTTGGACAGATGCGTTTAAGGTCGATGTAAACCATCACACATTTGCGCAATTCGTTCCAGTAGTAGGCCGTATCCTTAATGCCGGTGTTGATGAAGAAGTGCAACATCTTCAACTCGGCTAAATCGTTATCGGCAATTTTATTCTTGTAGAAGTCGACGATATCGCGGTACCCGATGCCCAATCGAGAGGTGTAGAACTCAAATTTTGGCTCTTCCTCCGAAGCGATGCGGATGCCCACCTTTGCTTTGTGTTCGAGACGTGAGGTCAATTCTTCCAGTTCCTCCACGTGGTCAATCACGTTGATGGTATTGCGGTGACCGTCATTGATTAAGCCGGCGATGTTGTCGAGGTACGCAGGGGTTTTGTAGCCGTTGCACACGACGAATTGGTCCTCTCCCAACAACCCTTTCGCCTTCATCTTACGGACGATATTGATGTCAAACGCGCTGGAAGTTTCCATGTGGACTTCATTCTCCAACACGCGCTCCATGACAAAGCTGAAGTGGTTGCTTTTCGTACAGTAACAGTAGTGGTATTCCGCGTCGTAATCCACCTTGGCCATGGCCACGTGGAACATGCGTCGAGCGCGTTGGATGTTCTCGTCAATCTTTGGCAAATAGGTCATGCGCAAAGGCGTGCCGTATTCTTTGACGATGGGCATCAGATCCAGTCCGTTCCACTCCAGTGTCCCGGCATTGTTTAGTTCAAACTCCTCGGTAGGCCAATCAAAGGTCTGTTCAACGAGGTCCAGATATTTATTTTTCATTTCCGTAAAAAGGTGCGCAAATGTATGGCCAACTTTCAATTATGCAACTCCTTAATTTTGAAGTTGATGTGGCAATAAATTTGATTCAATGTAATTCAATTAGAACCAATTAGGCGGTGAAGCGCACCTCAACCGGCGCAAACCCTTCCACCTCGAGCGTAAAAGAATCGCCATTTTCGACCGGAACCATAGGTCCCAAGGCTCCTGATAACAATACCTCTCCTTTCATCAAGGGTCGCCCTCCTGCCGCCATGGTCTTTGCCAACCACAAGGCTGCATTTAAGGGGTCTCCCATGCACGCCGCGCCCGAGCCTTCACTGGCCACCGCACCGTTTTTCTTCAACGCCATGCGCACCTCCGATGTCTGTACGTACACCAAAGGCTTCCATTCTTCTCCGAGGATGTAGTGCGAGCCGGAGGCGTTGTCGGCAATGGTATCCGAGATGCGAATGTTCCAGCCTTCAATGCGGGAGCCCACCACTTCAATGGAGGCTCTCACTTCAGCAATTGCGGCTTTCAAATCATCCATAGTCAAATCTGCATTTGGCAGGTCAGCCCCTAGAACAAAGGCCAATTCTCCTTCCACCTTGGGTTGCATGAGCTCACCCATGCTGATCGTGCCCGTGGCGCTGCGGTCCATGGTATGGAACAAGATGCCGTAATCCGGTTGGTCTACCCCTAGCTGTTGTTGTACCGCTGGGCTGGTAAGGCCAATTTTCTTGCCTACGATGCGTTCGCCGTCCTTCATTCGCAATTCCACAAGCTCCTGCTGAATGGCATACGCTGTGGGAATATCGTTGTTGATATGGTCGCGCAAAGGGGCGACGGTTTGGCCAGATTTTAAGGAATCATATAGGGCCTTGGCATGGTCAAAAACAGATGACATATCTCAAAATTTACACCTCGAAGTTACACTATATTTGTAGGGAACCTACAAACAGAATAGTATGCCATTCTATCAACAAGTTGGAAGCATTCCCCACAAAAGGCACACGCAATTTCGCAAGGCCGATGGGAGTTTGTACCACGAGGAACTCTTTGGAACTATAGGATTTGACGGGATGTCTACCCTGCTCTACCACGAACATCCACCGACCATGGTGAAGGAGGTATTGGAGAGCGTGGACGTTGCGCCGAAAGTTGCCGTGGACAAGAACATGAAAGCGTACCTGCTCGAAGGTTTTAAAGTCCCCGCGACCGACGATTACCTCTCGTCAAGAACGCCTGTGTTGACCAATAGTGATTTGACCATTTCACTGGCCGCGCCGAAAAAGAGCATGTCGGACTATTTCTACAAGAACGCCCAGCAAGATGAGATGGTGTTTGTCCACGAAGGTTCGGGAACGCTGTACACGCAGATGGGCGCATTGGCCTTTGGACCTGGCGATTATCTAATCATCCCGCGCGGAATGATTCAGCAATTCCATTTTGATACGGAAGCCAATAGATTATTTATCGTGGAAAGTGGCTCGCCTATATATACGCCGAAGCGCTATAGAAATTGGTTTGGCCAATTATTAGAGCACAGCCCTTATTGCGAACGTGATTTCCGTGCACCGGCCCACGTACCTGCAAAAAATGAATTAGGTGATTTCACCATCAAGGTGAAAAAGGAGGATATGATCCATAACTACATCTACGCCTCTCACCCCTTTGATGTTGTCGGATGGGACGGGTTCAACTACCCCTATGCCTTTAACATTAAAGATTTTGAACCCATCACCGGACGTGTGCACCAACCGCCACCGGTACACCAAACGTTCGAAACCAACACCTTTGTGGTATGTTCTTTCGTACCTCGTCTATACGATTACCACCCACAGGCCATCCCGGCACCGTACAACCACAGCAACATCGATTCTGATGAGGTATTGTACTACGTGGACGGTGATTTCATGAGCCGCAACAATATTGAACGCGGTCATATCACCCTTCATCCTGCGGGCATTCCTCATGGACCGGCACCGGGCACCTATGAAGGTTCCATCGGCAAAAAAGGAACCGAAGAATATGCGGTGATGGTCGATACCTTCAAACCATTAAAAGTCACAGAACAGGCCATTGCCTTGAGCGATGGTAAATACCACAAGAGCTGGATCAAAAAACCACGATCATGACAAATACTTTACCTAAACAATTTGCAGATGCCCAAGATTTCCTTGAATTATGGGGAACCGATCACGTAGAAATCTATGTGGGGAATGCAAAACAGAGTGCCTATTACTTTAAGACCGCCTTCGGATTCCAAGAGGTGGCCTATGCCGGTTTGGAAACAGGTGTGCAGGACCGCACTTCTTACGTACTTCAACAAGATAAAATCCGCTTGGTCATCACTTCTTCGATGGTGAAGGACAGCGATATCAACCGCCACCTCAACGAACACGGTGATGGCGTGAAATTTGTCGCCCTTTGGGTGCCAGATGCGACGAAGGCCTTTGAAGAAACCACCAAGAGAGGCGCGAAGCCTTATCAGGAACCAAAAGTAAGCGAGGATGCACACGGCAAGGTGGTTACTTCCGGAATCTACACTTACGGCGAAACCGTACACATGTTCGTGGAGCGCAATGATTACGACGGGCCATTCTTACCTGGATATGTGGCGCGTACGCCAAAATACCAGCCGAATCCGGTAGGATTGAAGTACATCGACCACATGGTGGGCAATGTGGACTGGGGCCAGATGAATACTTGGGTGAAGTTCTACGCAGAAGTCATGGGCTTCTCGCAGATTATTTCATTCGACGACAAGGACATTTCTACGGAATACACTGCCTTAATGTCTAAGGTGATGTCCAATGGCAATGGTCGCATCAAATTCCCTATCAACGAACCGGCCGAAGGCAAGAAGCGCTCGCAGATTGAGGAATACATCAACTTCTACAACGGTGCAGGCGTACAACACTTGGCCCTTGCTACAGATAATATCATCTACACCATTCACGAATTGCGTGAGCGCGGGGTAGATTTCCTTGATGTTCCGGACAGCTATTATGATGATCTACAAGAGCGCGTGGGTGCCATCGACGAAGATGTTGAGGTGTTGAAGCGCTATAAGATTCTGGTGGATCGGGATGATGAGGGGTATTTGCTCCAAATATTTACTAAACCTCTCATGGACCGTCCTACTGTGTTCATTGAGATCATTCAGCGCAAAGGAGCGACGAGCTTCGGAAAAGGAAACTTTAAAGCGTTGTTTGAAGCCATTGAGCGCGAACAAGAAAACAGAGGAACTCTCTAAACCTATACAACAGCAACATTGATGAACCTAGCAGCGAACGATCCTACAAGAACTTCATGGATCCCTGTCCCGACAGACAGTGATTTTCCCATTCAAAACCTCCCCTTTGGTGTGTTTATTCCGGAAGATGATATCATCACCACCGGGACGCGTATTGGCGACACGGCCATAGATTTGAGCGCATTGCAACAATTGGGATACTTTAAAGGTATCGACCTTCCGGACGATGTGTTCTTGCAGGATACACTCAATGATTTCATTGCGTTGGGACGCCCGACTTGGCGCAAGGTTCGCAACAGATTGGCAGAGATCTTTGATGAAAACAACGAAGAATTAAAGTCGCGTGTAGACCATCAAAACCACGCGTTGTTCCCAGTGGACCACGTACAGATGCTCATACCGGTCTTCGTTCAGGATTATACAGATTTCTACAGTTCTATTGAGCACGCCACCAACGTAGGTAAGATGTTTCGTGATCCGGAAAATGCATTGCTTCCAAACTGGAAACACATTCCCGTAGGGTACCACGGCCGCAGCTCCTCCATCGTAATCAGCGGGGTGGACCTACACCGCCCGAAAGGCCAGCGCATGGCACCGGGTGCCGATGCTCCGACGTTCGGACCTTCGGTGCGCATGGACTTCGAACTTGAGATGGCCTTCATCACAGGTGAGGGCAAACCATTAGGCCATCGCATTAAAGCAGAGGAAGCCGATGAGTACATCTTTGGGATGGTGCTCTTTAATGATTGGAGTGCGCGAGATATCCAAAAGTGGGAATATGTGCCTTTAGGACCGTTCTTAGGTAAAAACTTTGGATCGAGTATCAGCCCGTGGGTAGTAACCATGGACGCATTAGAGCCGTTCAAGGTTGAAGGCCCAAAGCAAGACCCGCCCGTATTGCCATACCTTGAAACCACTGGCGCTAACAACTATGATATCGCCCTTGAAGTAGGCTTGGCACCGGAGGGCAAAGCCGAGACGGTGATTAGCCGATCGAATTACAAGTACATGTATTGGAACCAGCGCCAGCAATTGGCCCATCACACCGTGAATGGATGTAACATCAACGCTGGTGATATGATGGCATCTGGAACCATTTCTGGGCCTACAAAGGACAGCTACGGCTCCATGCTTGAGTTGAGCTGGGCCGGCAAGGAGCCCATTACTCTGGATACTGGAGAAACGCGCACCTTCATTGAAGATGGGGATACCATCACCATGCGCGGCCACTGTTCCAACGGAAATGTCCGCATTGGATTTGGCGCGGTCAGCACGACGTTGCTTCCTGCTATAGAAGATTAAACCAAAGCCCCGCTGACCATGCTTGTGGGGCTTTTTCCTTACCTTATACTCACAGAATAATTACCTATGTCTACGACCAATTATATCTCGAAAGTCGTCCCAGATGCCACCGCGGCACTGGAAGGATTAGAAGATAATATGATCGTGATGTTTGGTGGATTTGGCTTGTGTGGAATTCCTGAGAATTCTATCGCTGCCATTCGCGAAAAAGGCACCACGGGCATCACTTGCATTTCCAACAATGCCGGGGTGGATGATTTCGGCCTTGGATTGCTCTTGCACACGCGACAAATCAAGAAGATGATCGCCTCTTATGTCGGTGAAAACGATGAATTTGAGCGCCAGATGTTAAGTGGGGAGTTGGAGGTGGAACTCATTCCTCAAGGCACCTTGGCAGAGCGTTGTCGTGCGGCCGGGGCGGGTGTACCTGCCTTCTACACGCCGGCCGGTTACGGTACGGAGGTGGCAGAGGGCAAGGAAGTACGCGTTTTCAATGGTAAGCCTCACATTTTAGAACATGCCTTCGATGCACCTTTTGCCTTCGTGAAAGCCTGGAAAGGCGATAAGGCTGGGAACCTCATTTTCAAGGGCACGGCACGCAACTTCAACCCTATGATGGCCATGGCTGGAAAGATTACTGTGGCTGAGGTGGAAGAATTGGTGGAAGTGGGAGAATTGGACCCAAATAGCATCCATATTCCAGGAATTTTCGTGCAACGAATCTTCCAAGGCGTAGGCTACGAGAAACGAATAGAACAACGCACCGTCCGTGCCAAAAGCGAATAACCATGGGATTGAGTAAAGATCAAATTGCACAGCGCATCGCCCAGGAACTTCGCGACGGATGGTACGTGAATTTGGGCATCGGGATTCCCACCTTAGTGGCGAACCACATCCCGAAAGGCATCAATGTAGAATTTCAAAGTGAAAACGGCATCCTAGGCATGGGCCCCTTCCCATTCGAAGGTGAAGAAGATGCGGACCTTATCAATGCTGGAAAGCAAACCATCACAGCCATGCCTGGGGCGAGCTTCTTCTCGAGCGAACTGAGCTTCGCCATGATTCGTGGGCAGCACGTACAACTCACTGTACTAGGTGCCATGGAAGTCAGCGACAGTGGGGACATTGCCAACTGGAAGATTCCGGGTCGAATGGTCAAAGGAATGGGCGGCGCAATGGATCTCGTGGCATCTGCGGAGAACATCATTGTGGCCATGCAACATACCAACCGTTCCGGAGAAAGCAAGCTCTTACCAGAGTGTTCACTGCCGCTTACTGGCGTGCAATGCGTGAAAAAGATTGTCACGGATTTAGCAGTATTGGAAGTTGATCCGGAACGCGGGTTTGTGCTTCTGGAACGAGCGCCCGGGGTGACCGTAGACGAGGTTCGGAGCAAGACTGCCGGTAGGCTGGTGGTCGAGGGCGAAGTCCCTGAAATGATTTTCTAATTTTTTGTATATTCAAACCAAGTAAATCAATAACCGAATGAAGAATGTAAAATCTGCACCACTTGTTATGCTCGGCGTAACGACTGTTTCATTTGTAAGCTGTGGAAAATACGAAGAAGGTCCGAACGCGAGCCTTGTGTCCAAAGACAATAGATTATGTCGTGAATGGCAAGTGGATGAATACAATGGACAAGTCTATCCATATAATATGACTTGGGAATTCGAAAAAGACGGAGATCTTGATATTTCATACTCTTATTATGGATATACCTACGGTTATACCTATGACTGGGAGTGGAATAGCGACAAATCCAGTATTAAATTTAGAGAGCCAGGTGATCAATGGGAAGAACTCGATATTCTAAGACTAACATCTACTGAGCTGTGGTTTGAGTACTATGGCGATGAATGGCATCTGTCCGCTAATTAATTTTTTTAAACCCGCTCAGCGGGTTTTTTTATGAAATTCAATATCTCTAGTTCCATTTCTTTTGCTCAAGTCTTGAAGCAAAATGAAGCAACTATAATTGTTAGTACATATCAGGCTGGAAGACTAATTTTTATTAGTTCTTCAGACGGAACACATGTTGACATTCAAGCAGTTCGTGTACGGAAACCCATGGGAGTATCATTTGACTCTAAAAGAATGGCAGTGGCATGTTTGAACGCAATCGAAATCTATTCTGCGGATAATTCAATTGGTAACCAGAGCCCACATTCTTTTCAAAACTTTGACGATTTCTTTGTGCCACGCATTAATTATATTACCGGGCATTTAGATCTTCATGATATCCATCTACATCCAAAAGGAATATATGGGGTAAATACGCAATTCAATTGTATAAGTGCGTTTACAATAGATCACAATTTTATTCCTGTCTGGAAACCCTTTTTCATTGATAATATCGTCCCTGAGGATAGGTGTCACTTAAATGGTATGGCGGTAATTGACAACGTGCCTATATATGCCACGGCGCTTGGTGAAAACAATACTGAAGGATCTTGGCGAGAGAATATCACTAACGGAGGTGTTTTGATTGATATCAAAAAAAATGAAATTATTCATTACAACCTTGCAATGCCGCACTCGCCGCGAATTATTAATGGTTATCTATATTTCATAGAAAGTGCGACTGGCGTCATCAATAAAATGGACCTTGAATCAAATGAGATAATCAAATTCTCAAATACCGGAGCTTTTTCTAGGGGCTTGGACAGTATAAATGACTTAATTATTGTTGGTAGATCAAAAGCTAGAGCAACTAGTAAAACATTTGAAAAATTAGATGCAGAGATTAAAAACAATAATGCAGGCATTGACATATTTTCTGAAGTATCAGGAGAGAAGATTGCAGGGCTTTCATTTGGTGCCATCGTTGATGAAATTTATGATGTTAGGGTCATCTCTGGTGGCAAATTCGGAATGTATGGTATGCAAGGAACGGATGTTTTTGAACCCATTGTTACACCGAGTTTAAGCTTTTGGAGAAAACTCAAGGGTGATATAAAACCTAAATAAAAAGGCGCCCCGGGAAGGACGCCTTTTCTTTTGTCGGATAAAACCGAACAAAACAAAACCATGCGGTTTAGGGTATGGTCTCTGAATCAGTTTAGGTTCCTCTAAAGTACAGTGTGCTGATTTTCAAAAGCGTGACATTTATCATCTTCCCAAAGATCCTACTAAGGCCAACACGGTAATCTTTGCATTGACCGCTTGGAATTGGGCACTGTGCATCCCATTGTTGGCGTTGAGCCAAGCGATTTGGGCCTCGCGTAATTCAAAACTGCTCGCTTTTCCCAAGGCATGCAACTCGCTCATACGCATGAGGCGTCGCTCCGCCACTTCCATGTTTTTGGTTTCTATGGCCGCAATCTTAATGGCATTGTTAAAGACATCCATAGCATTGGCCAAGGTGTTTTCGAGGGTTTCAGATACTTGGTCCAATTGTTCTTGTGCCTTCAACACCTCTAAGGCCGCGTTTTGACGTTGGGTTTTGCTTTGGAATCCTGAAAACAGATTGTACTGTAGACTCACACCGGCATTCAGACCTTGCTGCTGTGAAGCAGTCAAGAACCCAGCTTCCGCTTGACTCTGGTTCAGCCCGTAGGAGGCTTGTGCCGCGATAGTTGGGAACAACGTGCTCTGCTGCAGCTTCTCCTGAAGATTCGCTGCATTCACAGACGTTTGGGCCAACAGCAAGGCGCTGTTGTTCTCCCGCAAATTGGCCAGCAGATCATCCGGAAGGTCTTTGGCATTGATGGCATCTGTAATACCAGACTCATCCACAAGAAAATCAGAATTATCCCATCCAACGTAAGTAGCAAAGGAGTTTTTGGCCAATTCGAATTGGGCCTGCACCTCCAATAAATTGATGCTATCTCTATTCAGATCTACCTCAGCCGAAAGGCGCTCTGTGGTATTCGAACCGCCCAACGAATTCGTCAACAGCGCTCGCTCGTAGCGCTGTGAACTAAAAAGCAATACTTGCTGTGCCGTAATCGCGCTGCGTTGCAACAACGCAAGGCCCGTGTACTGTGACCAAACCATCGCTATCGTCGTCTCCATGGCCTGTTGCTCGGCTAGACTGGCGCTCTGTTCCGCCGTTTTCAATAGTGCATAAGAACGTTGAATACGGCCTCCCGCAAAGAGGGTTTGGCTAATGCCCAAGGACATATTTTGACTCAAACTTTGAGCACCTTCCACATCCTGGGTTTGCCCTGTGGCAAATTCAAGGTTGGAGTTCTGCTGGCTCACATTCGCCCCTGCCGTGGCAACGACATTCGGCAACATCCCGGCATTCCCCATAGTTGCAGCGTTGGTCGCTTGCTGGCTCGAGAGCTCCGCAATCTTGAGGTTGTGATTGTGTTCTAGCGCGGTAGCCATGGCTTGATCCAGGGTTAAAACCTCCTGTGCTTGGGTATTCCAAGCAAGGAGTAAGGTGGCGATGCCAATGAAAATTCTATTGCTCATCGTATTCGTGTTTATGGATTTCGTTGAAGTAGGCTTCCCCCTTCATTTCTTTTATGGCCGGCTCTACTTCTTCACGGGTAGGGCGCACACCTCTTCTCAAATGCGTGATGTTCACTCGCGCATCATTGACTAAGGCCATGAGTGATGGCAATACTACCAAGGTCAACATGGTTGCAAAAGCAATTCCATAAGCAATGGATACCGCCATAGGGATAAGGAACTGCGCCTGGAATGAGGTCTCAAAAATCAACGGCGCAAGGCCCGCCACCGTGGTAATAGTGGTCAAGAAAATGGCACGGAACCTACTCAAACCAGCATTGTAAATAGCCTCTAATACCGGCTGTCCTGATTTGACATTGATGTTGTACTTGCTTACCAAAACCAGCGAGTCGTTCACAATAATCCCGATCAAGGCCACAACCCCAAGGAAGCTGAGGATAGACATCGGCATACCGTGCAGCCAGTGTCCCCATGCGACCCCAGTCAAACTGAGCGGTATGAGTAGCATTATCATAATGGTCTGAATCAAAGAGCGGAAGGTGAACGTAATGGTCAAGATGATCAAGAACAGGATGATGGGCATCACTGTCTGTGAACTTTCCTGTGTTTTCATACTCTCCTTTTGCTGCCCTTCGTAGCGCGCAGATACTGATGGATATTGTGCGAAAATCCCCGGGAGAATATCCGATTGTATTTGAGCAAGCAAAGCCGGTGCCGAACCATTTGGACTCGAAAGGTCGCTTTCCACACGGAATTCACGCTGTCCATCCAGGTGATTGATGTTGACGGTTCCGCGTTCAATAGTATAAGTGGCCAATTCTCTTAGCGGCACCTCCCCCTGCGCGGTGGTAATGAGGAGCTCCTCCAAATCCCACAACTCGCGGCGGTCTTTTTCATCTAATCGTACCCAGACCTTCACCTCGTCCTCTCCACGCTGCAATCGTTGCACCTGCGCCCCAAAGAAGTTCTCACGGACCTGCGTCATGATGCTCCCAGGCGTCAAGCCTAAATAGCGTGCTTTATCGGTCAAGTGCAAGGTAATCTCGCGAATCCCTTTTTGATCGTTATCGACCACATCGGTCAAATCGTCCATGCCTTTAAGCTTGGACTTCAAGATTTCCTTCGCAGCACGAAGCGCTTCCAAATCGTAGCTCACCAAACTCACGGAAATAGGCTTCCCAAAGGCTTGGGCACCACCGAAACTGAGATTATCGGCGCCCGGAACCTCACCCGTTGCCTTACGAATGTCGTTTTGGATCAAGAATGACGGCGTCAAGCGCGTTTCAGAATCCAATAAGATCACATTTAATCGGGCCTTCGAAGTCGACGGACCAATATTCTTTTGAACCGCCGTAACGACATCTAAGCCATCGGCGCGTTCCGCCTTGTATTGGTTATTCACCTTCCAAACTGTCGCCTCTATGTGATCGATCCACTGCTGAGTAATGGCCTCGTTCGTGCCTGCAGGCATATCCAAACTGATGTCCAAATTATCACGTTCGATAAACGGGAAAAATTGGGTGCGGACGATACCTCCACCTATAGCCCCAAATGTGATGAACATGAGGGAAATGAATAGGCTGATGGTGACCAATTTATTGCGCAGCGACCAATGCAAGAATGGTGCATAGACCTTATCTCTAAACTTAAACAACACACCGGTAGCGGCGGATTGAACTGGGTTCATTTTCGCTTTGCGGTCTAACTTGCTGTGGCTCAAATGCGCCGGCAAGAATAGCAATCCTTCAATTAAGGAGACCGCGAGTGTGGCGATTACAATGAAGGACATTTCCGAAAAGAAGTCCCCGGCTCGACCGTCCAAGAAGAAGAAGCTAGAAAACGCAATGATGGTCGTCAATACCGCACTGACCACCGATGGAATTACCTCGACTGTCCCGTCCAAGGCGGCACGAAGCAGCGGCTTGCCTTCTTCATAATGTGCATAGATATTCTCCGCGATAACAATCCCATCATCCACGAGAATTCCAATGACTACAATCATTCCGAACAAGGAAATGACGTTGATGGTAATGCCGAAATAATTGGCCAGAATAAACATCCCTGCAAACGAAACCGGGATACCGATGGCCACCCAGAACGCCAAGCGCATATTCAAGAACAAGGTCAAAAGAATCAGAACCAATACGAATCCCAACAAACCATTCTCAAACAGCAGATCCTTACGTTGTTGAAGGGTTACAGAGAAATCGCGAATAACGTCCAGTTGCATATTGCCCGTGGACGCGTTGAAGGTATTGATATAATCGTTCAAATACTCACAGGTCGCGAGCAGGTCCTCCTGGTCCGTGTTGTTGACCGTAATCTCCACCGATGGAATGCCGTTAAACGAAGCGCGCGTTGGATTGTCCGACCAGCGATCGCGCACCGTACCCACATCCTTCAAACGAATGACCTGACCGTTAGGTCGAGTGTAGACGATGATGTTCTGGAGTTCCTGTGCTTCGTAATTCTTGTTGCGTGAGCGAATCAACATCTCCTCTTGGCTTCCCTTGATGGTTCCCCCAGTGATGTCCAAATTCGTCGTACGCAGGGCGTTCGCAATTTGCGTTACCGTCAAATCGTACTTGCGCAAGGTGTTTTTGTCCAAGGCAATCTCAATCTCCTCGTCCGGATACCCGCCCAAGGTCACTTTGGAAATACCCTCCTTCAAGCGCAACTCTCGTTCAATGCGTCGCGCCTCCTGCTTCAAGCTCACGAGATCCACACCCTCGCCTGAAAGTGCTATACTCATGGCCAAGGTCAGGTTTTCCTGCTTCGATACGCGCACAGGTTCTAATCCCGTCGGGAAGGAAGGCACGCGCTCCACCGCATTTTTAACATCCTCGAGTACCAAATCTGTATCATATCCCTTCAACACCTCAATACGGATGGTCGCCGCGTTCTCACTCGACACCGAAGTGTATTGCTCCACCCCCGTGAGGCCTTTGAGGTTCTGCTCAATTTTGTTGACTACCCCTTCTTCGATTTCCTCCGGCGAAGCGCCAGGATATACCGCGGTCACCGTAATTAATCGGCTCTCCACCAAAGGGAAGAACGTTGTATTTAGGCTATTGTAGCTGATCCAACCAAAGAAGAAAAACCCGATGAGAAGGGTATCGACTCCGACAGGATACTTAATAAAGAATTCTATCAGTCGTTTCATCGTTTGATTTCCGTTGCGTTCACAATAGTACCGGCTGCCGCTTTCAAGGTCGGAGCATCTACCATGGTTGTTCCGGGCCCAATTCCGGTAATGATGATCTGATCATCCAACCATTCGACCACTTGGATCTTTGTTTTTTGAAGAATGCTATCATTTTCCACCGTGTATACATATTCATTGTCGAATACCATGTAGGCGGGAAGGGAAAGTGCATCAAATACTTGGACCCCTTCAATGGCGCCGGTGAGGTACATCCCTTCGCGTAAATCTTTGCCGCGCACATTGGCGATGACATTTATACTTTGGCTCGCAGCGTCCACCACTGGACTAATGCGGTCTATGCTTCCCGTCCAATTTCCCGCTACATCCGGACTGGTGAACTGCACCTTTTGTCCTACGCTCAATTCATCCGCATAAGCCAAGGTCACTGCACTCTTAATCTCAAAAGTGCCCGTCCCCACAAACGTTCCAAGCGCGCGCCCTGGGCTTACCAAATTTCCGCGCTTGACATTCGCTACCGCAACAACCCCATCAAATGGCGCGCGAATGCTAAACTTCGCCAAACGCTCCTCAGCGCTCTTGACTTGGTAATAGGCGCTCTGAATACCGCGAGCAATCAAGAACTTCTCCAACGTTCCGACAGCTTCTGGCAACGCCGGTAAGGTCGAGCTAAGACTTAAGCCGTTGTAGTATGCCTCAAATCTAGCATAATCTTCGGCGTAATCCATTTTAATGTCCGGCAAGATGCCCAAAATGCTATTGATAAAATTGCCTTTGAGACTCATTGCATTGGCCTTGGCTTCTGCATTATCTAATTGGATCATTACCTCGCCTTTCTTGAAGGCCGTACCCTCGAGAAAATCACGATCGCCACCCACAAAGCTTCCACTGACCTCCGCTAATAAATCGACTCTGTTCACAGCATTCAGTTTCCCGTACAATTCCAATGAAAGGCCCACTGTATCCGGGCTTGCCGAGAAAACATTCACTATAGGCGCGGTCTTATCTTCCTTGATCTCGACCTTCGTCGCCATGCCCGACAACTTGTTTTTCACGGTTAGGCCAACGGTCAGAATGACCACTGCCAGGGCGATGTTTCTAATTAACTTCTTGTTCATGATTCACTCAGGTTATAAATGACTTTTTGTAATACGTTTTCAGTGATTTCTCTTTCCTCAGGGGTACACCCTTCAAAGGCGCGTTCCAATACACTCCCCGCACACTTAGCGATGATATCAAACAGCTCTTTCCCTTCGGCAGTAATGCTCAAGAGGTTTTCGCGTTTGCTCTCAGGATTTGGTTTCATCTCCAACCAGCCCAAGGCAACCATGTCTTTAACGACACGGCTAATTCGGTGACGGTCAATGTCCATCATATCCACCAACTCTCGTTGTACGATTGCACGAGGGTGATGGAGCATAGTAAATCCTAGAATAGGCAACTGCACCGGGGGAATGGCATATCCTTGCTTCAGCAATTCTGCAGAAACGGCATCACGCACTAATCTATGGGAACGACCTGTGAGGTAGCCCAAACTGCGCGTAATATGTGAAGGATCTAATGCCAAGGTTTTTTGGGATTTGTTGCATAGTTACAACAATTGTACCAATAGTTGCTCAGCCTTGCGCAAATTTCTATATCTGCTTTAATATGATTCGCGGGATTATTTTCCTATAATAAGTAAGTACTCACTCATTTATAAGCAACTCACGCAATCCTAAACACAGGTTATTGGAAGCAGCGTCATAACCGACAAAGCTTAATTCTACTGCTTGATCTAAGACCCGCTCAATAGTATAGGCAACAGCCTCTGGACGACCATGACCTATCTCCGATACTGCCCAAACTAATCGCTCACGTACAAAACTGTCCGTAGGAATTTCTACACCCCATTCCCGTACTGCACGTAAGTGCGCTACCCACGGCAAAATCTGATCTCGACTATCCCAAATATCAATAGTAATAGATAGTACGGCGCGAACGATAGAAACTGGATCCGGACTGTGTAAAGCACCGTTTATAATGGAAGATTTGGCGGCGAGACCCGCTTTAACAACAGCCTCGACAAGCTGCTGCTTATTGCCAAAATGACGAAAAATCAACGCCTCGCTCACACCCGCTTCTTTAGCGATGCGCGCGGTAGACACGGCAGCAACCCCCTCCAAAGCAAAGAGCTTTTGAGCCGAAGATAGGATTTGTAGTTGTTTTTCTGTCATTGTAAGTGTTCACTCACAATAATACGAATAATATTTTAGTGTGCCTCGAGCCAATTGGACCCAGTACCCACCTCAGCAACCATAGGAACCTCCAACGACACGGCGGCTTCCATCTTTTCCACCACCAGCGCCTTCAGTACCTCGAGCTCGTCCTTATACACATCAAAGACCAATTCATCGTGCACCTGCAACAACATCTTAGATTTCATATTGGCCGCACGCATCGCCCGATCTACCTCAATCATCGCCAGCTTGATAATATCCGCCGCCGACCCCTGAATAGGTGCATTGACCGCATTGCGCTCACTATGACCACGCACCACAGCATTGCGGCTTTCGATATCTTTCAAGTAGCGGCGGCGACCCGTGATGGTCTCCACATACCCATGATCGCGGGCAAAGGCCACCTGATTGTCCATGTATTTCTTGATACCTGGATAGGTACGGAAGTACCCGTCAATAGCGGCTTTTGCTTCTTTACGACTCATATCCGTCTGCTGGCTTAAGCCGAATGCACTAACCCCATAGACGATTCCAAAATTCACGGTCTTGGCATTCGAGCGCTGCTCGCGTGTCACCTCCTCCTGAGCCACCTCAAAGACTTTAGCTGCAGTGGCACGGTGAATATCTTCTCCCGCTTGGAACGCCCCAATCATCGCCTCGTCCTTGGCCAACGCCGCAATGACGCGCAATTCGATTTGGCTATAATCCGCCGCAAGTAAAATACGCTCCTCATCTCCTGGAATAAACATCGCACGCACCTTACGGCCATTCTCTGTGCGAATTGGAATATTCTGTAGGTTAGGATTTGTAGAGCTCAATCGACCCGTAGCTGCGACCGTCTGGTTAAAGCTCGTGTGAATACGCCCGGTCGTCCCGTGAACCAATTCCGGCAAGGCATCCACATAGGTACTCTTGAGTTTCTTGAGCTCACGGAAATCTAAAATCTTATTGATGATCGGATGGCTTTTCTTCAAGCCTTCCAAAATGGCTTCGGACGTCGCATACTGCCCCGTCTTGGTCTTCTTTGGTTTATCAGAAAGTTTGAGGTCCTCAAAGAGCACTTCGCCCAACTGGCGCGGTGAACCCACATTAAACGGACGTCCGGCCAACTCGACGATCTCTTCTTCCAATCGCACGATAACCTCCTCCAGCTCGCCACTGTAGGACTGCAACGCCCCAACATCTACGCGAATCCCTTCGCGCTCCATCCGCGCCAAAACCGGTACCAATGGCATCTCGATGTTGCGGAATACCTTATCCACCCCTGTCTCTGCGAGCTTGGGTTCGAAAATCTCTTTGAGCTGGAACGTAATGTCCGCATCCTCGGCCGCATAATCCAAAATCTCATCCGGCGACAAATCGCGCATGTTCTTCTGATTCTTGCCTTTGCCGATCAACGATTCGATAGAGATGCACTGGTAGTTCAAATAAGTTTCCGCCAGGATGTCCATGTTGTGACGCATATCCGGCTGGATCAAATAATGCGCAATCATCGTATCGAACAGCGGGCCTTTGACCTCCACACCATAGTTCATCAAGACGCTGATATCGTATTTGATATTTTGTCCAATTTTTTCCGCCGAACTCGCCCAAAATGGCGCAAACGCATCGACCATTTCCTGTGCCGCAGCGCGATCCGCAGGCACGGGCACATAATAGGCTTTGCCTTTCGCTGGTGAAAAGCTCATCCCCACTAACTCTGCATCAAGCGTATCTAAGGAGGTGGTCTCCGTATCGAAGGCCACACTAGGTTGTTCAGCTAGAATTTGGGCTAATTGGCGTGCTTCCACTACAGTCTCTACCATCTGATACAAATGCGTGGTAGTCGCCACACTTTCTCTCGAAGAAATCCCTGCAGTAGCCGCCTCAGTCGGAGTATCATCACCACCAAATAAACTCATTTGATCGTTGGAGCTCAAACTAACTTTCGCGCTCGCCGGCTTCGCCTCTGCCGGTGCACTGGCCTCCGTTTGAGTTAATCCTAAACGACGCCCCAATGTGCGGAATTCAAGTTCCTCAAAAATGCCCATCAAGGCCTCTTGGTCCCAAGGATCACGCACCAAGGTATCCGCAGCTAAATCTACAGGCACATCTATAATGATACGGGCCAACTTCTTCGACAACACTCCAAGATCCGCATTATCTCGAATCTTCTCACCCAACTTTCCTTTGATCTCATCCGCATGAGCCAGTGTCTCCTCCAGCGACCCATACTGTGCCAGCAATTTCTGGGCAGTCTTGGCACCCACACCAGGTAATCCAGGGATATTATCGACGCTATCGCCCATCATCCCGAGGTAGTCAATCACTTGTTCTACTCGGTCTAATCCGAATTTCTCGCAAACCTCAGCCTCGCCCCAAACCTCTGGAGGATTACCCCCTCGACCCGGGCGATACATGAAAATATTTGGGCTCACGAGCTGACCGAAATCCTTATCGGGAGTCATCATGTAGGTCGTAAAACCTTCTTGTTCGGCTTTTTTCGCCAAGGTTCCTATGACGTCGTCCGCCTCAAAACCGGGCACACCAAGGGCGGGAATATTGAAAGCTTCAAGAATTTTATGAATGTAGGGTACTGCAAGTTTGATCGCCTCAGGCGTGGCATCACGGTTCGCTTTGTACTCTGGGAATATTTCGTGACGCTCCGTAGGCTGGGGCAAATCGAAACACACGGCAATGTGCGTGGGATTTTCCTTGGATAATAAATCCAGCAAGGCCGTGGTAAACCCGTAGATGGCGCTCGTATCCATGCCCCCAGAAGTGATGCGTGGGTTTTTCGCGAAAGCGAAGTAGGCACGGAAGATCAATGCATAGGCATCGAGCAAAAAGAGTTTTTTATCGTGATCCGGGGTTTCTTGGCCCATATATTGCTAGTTCGAATTGTCAGAAATTTAAAACAGGTAAGTTAGGGACTTCGTCTCAATTACCCATTTTTGTAGCTTAAAACAATCGGGCCAAAATGGCGTTGTTCCTAAGCATACATACAGATATAATGATCTTTCGCATACTCTTTACTTTGGGTATGGTTCTCGCCATAGACCTTTACGCCTACCAAGCCTTCCGAACCGTTTTTAAAAGCTCTGCCACTCCATGGATATACTGGGGCATCACAGCGGCGTACGTGGTACTGAGCCTCGTGGTCACCGCATTGATGATGAACGGCAAGGTGGATTATAAAATAGGCAGCATTCTTTTTGGCGCTTCGATCCTTTTGGCCATTCCAAAACTCGTGGCTATTGTTCCTCTTTTCCTTGAGGACATCTCTAGAATGATTCGTTTCGCGGTCCGATTGTTTACTACCCAACCCGCCCTGCTCCCTGAACGCCGCGCCTTTATCTCAAAAATTGCGCTAGGGCTCGCCGCCGTGCCTTTTTTGGGAATCTTAGACGGCATTTGGAAAGGGAGATACCGCTACCGCGTCATCAGCCACACCTTGGAGTACGAAGATTTGCCGGACGCCTTTGACGGATTCACCATCGCGCAGATTTCAGACATCCACAGCGGTTCGTTCGATAACCAAGAAAAAGTACAATACGGGGTGAACATGGTCACCGAGCTCGGCGCAGATGCTGTGGTCTTTACCGGAGATATGGTCAATAACATCGCGGATGAGGCAGAGCCTTGGATCCCGACCTTCCAGCGGTTGAAAGGAAAATTGGGCATCTTCTCTATTCTTGGAAATCATGACTACGGCGATTATTGGAAATTCCCTACCCCAGAAGCCAAGGTAGCGAACCTTGATCGACTCAAGGAGATTCACAAGGAGATGGGCATGGACCTGCTGCTCAATGAAAGCCGCTACTTCGAGCGCAACGGGCAGCGCATTTATCTCGCGGGTGTCGAGAATTGGGGCTTGCCTCCGTTCCCGCCCTACGGTGATTTAGATAAAGCGCTCGAACACATTCCGGAAGATGCGTTCACTGTACTGTTGAGCCACGACCCTAGTCATTTTGATGCCAAGGTCAAGCAACATCCGAACAAAGTGCACCTTACCCTAAGCGGCCATACCCACGGTATGCAGTTCGGGATTGAAATACCCGGGTGGATCAAATGGTCTCCCGTCAAATTTAAATATCCAAAATGGGCAGGTGTGTACCGCGAAGAGGACGGTAAAGTCTTGCACGTGAACCGTGGTTTTGGCTATTTGGCCTTCCCAGGACGCGTTGGCATTTGGCCAGAAATCACCCACATTACCCTCAAAAAGAAAACGGCTTAATCCTGTTTTTGATAGAGCCGCGACATGAAGTAAATGTGCGGCAGACTCAAGGCACTGAGGAAGACCAGGAAGTAACTGCTCCATTGAGAGAGGGAGTTACGGTCAAATTGGAAAATCACCAAAAACAATGCAATTGCACCAATGGTGAAAGGCAAGGCGCGCATGAACATCTGTAAGTGCGACCATTGATGTGCCTTTTTGAGATGATCCCATCCCGAGGCACTGTGTTGAAGAATAAAGTAGGTGCCAAAGGCTATGGCCAAGGATTGTTCGCCGAGCAATAGGAGCGTCGCAATGGAAATCAACCAAGGGACCGAGGCAAACCATAAGCTTCCCACAATGCCAATCGCCGCTGCAACACGATTAGTGGTCACAAGTGCACCTTCGGAAATCACTACTTCTGGAATCCCCATGGTACTGAGCACAAGGTTCACTTCTGACATATGTGGCAACAGCAAGAGCACAAATAGGATGGTTCCCCAGGCCACGGATAAGATGGCGCTCGGCAGCCCCCACTCTCGCATGTCGGTTTCTCCAAAATGCCAGGCGCTATATAGTATGAAAGCCAGCAAGCCGACTATAGGACTGGCAGCCCAGAACAATAATACAATGGCCATAATGGCACTGTACCTCAGAATAAATTTTGGCAAACGCATCCCATTGGCGTGGCCGTAACCGTCTAGTGCACCGTGTGGTATGCCTATTAAAAACAGCATAAAGACCAGAATACCCAAGGAAATAGGCTGGGCGTATTGCGGCAGGGTTGCCTCTAATCCCATCGCAGTGAGTACCATCGCCATCGGCGCCCAACGCGCCGGTCGAGTGCGCAAAAAGGCGAAGAAAGAAGCTGCCACAGCCCATAAAAATTTCATAATGGGCAGTCCTGCGAACATACCTAGTTCCCAACGAAGGGTACTCTTCTCATCTAAGAATCCAAAAATACCCTCGTGTGTTCTGTTCGTAAAGAGTTTCGTGAAAATCTCCTTACCCCATTGTGGCTTGTACTTTAAGATGTGCAGGAGTAAATGATCATAGAAATAGTGTCGGCCTATACCTGTTCGGGGCCAATTCCAAAATTGATGCTTCCGCGCCACCGTTTGTTGCTCGAGCTCCCCGACCAATTCCTTCGCGCGATCATACATATACTTAAAGCCATAGCCGGTAGTCGGTTTAATAACCGCTCCTCTTGCGCCCATCGAAATGATTCGAGCGTCGGGATGCTGCTGCAACGCATGTTGGGTCATAGGAATAACCCCTTGTTCCTCATGAACCACATCATAAGGCCCTTCCAAACCAAGAAGGTAGCTCTTTAAATGAGTAGTGGCCAATTCATCTGGCAAAACCTCACTCCCGAAACGCGTCACCTCTACTAAGGCTTCGTGTGGATTTATAGGAAGTACGTACATGAATTGGGTAAAACCGTTTTGAGGAATATTGAAATCCATCAGAACTAATTTCGACGGATCCCAGTTCGGCCAATCCGTTTTCACACGCCATCCGGTAAAACTCTGAAGGACCAACGGACCTGTAGGTTCTTTGATTTGTGGAGGACGACTGTCGTAAACGCGTTGCGCCATCCATTTCGTATTATCCGAATACACGGCCACTCCTTCAGCTTCACTCTTAAAGCTGGTCAAAGAAGCACGTACAAGGTTAATGCTGGGGTATTGAAGCACTAATTCCTTGGTATGCTCGTACAATGTGATGCTCTCCAACATGCCGTAACGCATGTGTCTCATCTGCTCCACCTCACCGTTGAAATCGAGTTTTGTCCACTCCTTTAATAATAAGGGGCGTAAAGAGTTAAAAATAGGATCTTGATGATGGCCCCAGAAACAATAAGTCTTATCGTTCTTCCACTTTGATTGCGATTCTAGGATTAATACATTCAAATCTTGAAGTAATCCACGCTCATGTAAATCCAAAAGCAATAAACTATTGGAAGCTCCTAATCCGATAAGCGCTAAATCGTAATTCATCATAAAGTGTACTGTTGACCTTTTATAAATAGTAAGACATTTTTATAGCGATTTTGTTCAATACGTATAGCTTTTTGAAGGCTAATACAGCCAAAAATGGGCTGTTTTGAGGTATTTTATGAGTACTTATACTCAATTTTATAATTACCGTGAACAATACCCGTGGGCCGCAGTTAATTGGTAGTTATAACCTTTAATTTTTTAACACCATGTCACTATTTCTAGAAATAGCAAAGTTCCCGGTCGATGATCCGGTAACGTTCACATTCTTCGCTGGCTATATGGCAATGTTTGCCGCGTCAGTATTTTTCTTCATGGAGCGCAGCCGCGTTTCTGATGAATGGAAAACATCTCTACTAGTAAGTGGATTGATCACAGGTATTGCTGCTGTTCACTACTACTACATGAGAAATTACTACCCAGTTCACGGTAGTCCAGTAGTATTGCGCTACGTCGATTGGACTTTGACAGTTCCATTGATGTGTGTTGAATTCTACTTGATTACTAAGAAGGCAGGTGGAACAACAGCAATCCTTTGGAAGCTTATCATGGCTTCTGTAGCGATGCTAGTATTAGGTTACATTGGAGAAGCGTTCTACGCAGACCAATCACAATCATGGGTTTGGGGTGCACTTTCTGGCGCTGCTTACTTCTACATTGTATGGTTGGTTATGGCTGGCGACGTTGCCAAACTTGCAAATGCAGCGGGTGGCAAAGTAGCTAAGGCAAACTCTATGTTGGCTAAGTTCGTGGTAATTGGTTGGGCTATTTACCCTATCGGTTACATCTTAGGTACTGAAGGTGGTCTGTTCGGAATGTCTATCGGCTCTGCTGATGACGGTCTGTTGAACCTTTGCTACAACATCGCAGATGCGGTGAACAAAATTGGATTCGGTCTTGTAGTTTACTCTTTGGCAATCAGCAAAGACGAAGCTGCAGCTTAATCATAGTTTCAGAGTGTTGGTTAGCCCCGCGACAATGTCGCGGGGCTTTCTATTTTATACCCTTTCACTCTGGCCCGGTTTTCGCGTATTTTTGAGCAAAGCCAAATTCTATGAGCATGCGCAAAATCCTTCTCCTATTCTTACTTCCTCTGTTGAGCTTTGGCCAAAAAACTGGCTACCACAGTTATACTCTAGATCTCATTAATGCCGAGGACGATAGAGTTAAGGTTACGGTCGACGCCTCAAAGATGAATTTCGGTAATTATGTAGCCGGGGTAGAATTTAACTTCCCCGCCACCATCCCAGGAACCTACGCCACCTTGGACTACGGTCGATTCATTAAAGACTTCAAAGCCTATGGCACCGAAGGTAAGTCCTTAAAAGTGAAAAAGAAGGGCAATACCTATGTAATCAAGGGTGAACCTAAGAAGATTGAGTATTGGGTGGACGATTCGTTTGACGCCAAGGTGCGCAAAAACAAAATTTTTGAACCGGCCGGAACGAACAATCAAGAGGGACGCAACTTCTTGATTAATGCCGCAGGGTACTTCGGTTTCTTTACCGGCGCTGAGGAAATGCCGATCACTCTCGAAGTTAAAAAAAGTCCAACACTTTATGGGTTGAGTGCCATGAACGGCTATTCCTATGGCAACACTCAAAACTTTCATGCAAAGGATTACCACCAGCTCTTGGATTGCCCCATCATGTTTGCGAAGCCGGACACGACCTCATTCAAATTGGGTCCAACAAAAGTGACCATTGGGGTATTTAGCGAAAGCGGTCGAGAATTATCAGAGGACATCTACGAACAAGTACGCCTGAGCATGGGGGCTATCGAATCCTTTCTGCACGGCGAACTTCCCGTGGACCGCTACGCGTTCATCTTCTATATCAAGGACTACAGCGAATTCCAGGGTTTAGTTGAAGGCACTGAAATTAAGCTAGGCACCATCGTAAAAGCACTTAGAGAATTGATTGGCCAAGGCTTTGGCGCACTAGAACACGGCAATAGCTCCGTGTATTATTTGCCCGATTTCGGCAATGACATGGTCCTCGACCAAATGGCCGACGTATGCATCCATGAGTTCTTTCACATCCTTACTCCGCTGGGGTTGCACAGTGAGGAAATAGGCAACTTCAACTATATCGACCCACAGATGAGCAAACACCTGTGGCTCTATGAAGGCATCACAGAATATTTTGCAGGCATCAGCCAGGTCAAGGGCGGTGTGATAACACGCGAGGAATACATCCGATCTGTCTTGCGCCAAAAAATCGTAACAGCAGATCGCTACCCGACCGAAAAGATGCCGTTCACAGAGATGAGCGAAAATGTCTTGCAAAAGCCTTACAAAAAACAATATATGCAGGTCTACCAGCGTGGTGCCTTGATGGGAGCGTTACTAGATATTCGCATTATGGAACTTACGCAAGGAGAAAAAGACTTGCTCGATGTAATCCTAGAACTGCGCGATACTTACGGTCCAGATAAAAGCTTCAAGGACGACGACTTTATTGAGGAATTCGTGGCGCTTGTACATCCTGATTTACAACAATTCTTTGACGACTACGTGAGCGGCACAAAGCCGCTGCCCGTACAAGACAATTTAGCAAAAGTTGGGGTGCTGTACGACCGCAGTTATGTAGGTCCATTGGTAGCAGATCCTTTGAGAGATTATGGAATCAAGTACCGTCGTATTCGAGGAACAAACACCTTGGTCGTTAAAAAAATTGGGAAAGAAAACCCATTGCAATTTGAAGAAGGGGACATCATAGAGCTCTATAGCGATCAGCTACAAAATGAATATGGCGGGCCAGAAGCAGGTACCGTTATAGAACTGAATATTACTCGTGGTACAGAGAAACTGGTTGTACCCTATGAGGTCACCTATAAAGAAGGAAGCAAAGGACACTTCATGCGGATGAGTCGCGAATCTAGCGCATCGCAAGAGGATTTATTGGAATTGTGGTTGACCAATTAATTTTATTGGCGTCTCCAAATCTCTTCGAAATAGGTGCTGCCCACGTAGTGCTCTAAATAAATAACATCATAGCTCACCACCACATAGTTGCGGGTGAAGGAGCTGTTTTGACTGTAAAACTGAATATCACCTTCTACTGTGTCTACAAGGAAAGTCCCCTGGTTCATTATTGTATCGCCATCGTCATAATACCACAATCCAGAGAGGTCGCTGACAATACTATCAGAAGACAACTCCAAAAACTCGCAGCATTGCACTGATAAATCTGTTACGCCGTTAATGGTGCGAGAACTGATTTTCCATTGGCCAAGCAATCCAACATGGAAAAGCAAGTCATCGCTTTGTGGAATAGCCTTATTACAGGCAGATAGCGTCCATAGAATAAAACAAGAATACAGGAGTGGTTTTCGCATGCCTTAATCTAAGGAAAAGACAAAACAAAACCGGCGCCTCTCCAGGCGCCGGTTGTATAAGAAACCTACAAGACGTGATTTCCGTCGTTAACTCACTATAAAGGTGAAAATTCTTCTAGAATTGGCCCAAGGTCCAGCATGGACAAAGACCGGACAAAAATTATAAATCTTGTAAAAATTGGTCGAGAGACTCTTCTTTTTCTAATTCTATCTTCTTCTTTAGACGGTATTTGGCCTTTTCGACCGCAGCCGGACTTACATTCAGCACCGTTGCGATTTCCTTGTTGTTCATCTTCTGACGTATTAGGTAACTCAAACGTATTTCTCCTTTGGTCAACTTTGGATGCTTCTCCACCAAGGATTCAGAGAACTGATCGTGGAGGTCTCTGTAGTTTCGCTCGAAGTGATCCCAATAATTTTCGCTCTGCAGTTCACGGTTCAAGTCGCGAATAAGACTTTGTAAGAAGGTGCCCACCTCGTTGCCTTTTCCGGCCTTAGCACGCTCCTCTTTTAATCTGTCTCGAAAAGCTTGCAGGAGCTCAATGCGACTCGAGGTTTTCAACAATTGGAAACTCAACTCATCACTCTTTTGCTTGGCCTTTGCCTCCATCTCCCCCGCTTTGGCGGATAGAAGTTCTCTTTCCGTCTCTAGCAGTTTCACACGTGTGGCGCGCAATCTTCGGTCTTGATATAAGGCTAGTGATCCGCCGACAAGGAGAAGGAACAATACCAAAACTAATGCGCGGAACCACGTACGTTGCCAGAAATAGGCTTCCACCGTCCAAGGCATACTCAAAGAGCTTTCCACTTCACCTGAGGCACTACGCAATTGTAATTCAAGCTTGTATTTACCAGGCTGAAGATTGTTAAAGGTCAAACTGCGAAGATTTGATGGCACTGGGGTCCAATTCTCTACCACGCCTTCCAATCTGTACTCCGCAGTTTTCCCACTGCGCTCTTGCAAGGACATGATTTCAAAGAAAAATTGAGCCGAGCGTGTTCCAGGCTCTAGGGTAAAGGTGTTTTCTGCACGTCCGCTTACGACATTGAATGACTGGTCTGTATTATCCACACGCACCCCTGTCAACAGAAGATTCGAGGATGGCGATTCTACCGCAGGTTTTGTTTTTATGACACCACCGGCACCCCCAATCCACAGGTCCGTTCCCACTGAAAGCATGGCTTTGCGGTTAAAAAGCGAAAGCTGTGTTTCTTCTTGCGGAAGAACGGTCGAGAACTCCCATTTTCCGGCTTCTTGTGAAGCTAATAGAAGTCCGGTGTTGGTAGTCAAATATAATTGGCCCTCCATGAGCTCCATACCGTAACAAGTGAGTGAAGGCTGGTTTGATATTTCACTGAGTTCACCATCAGATAAGAGCCATAAGCCACCTCCCTCTGTACCTAGGACAAGAGTGCCGTTCGGTAATGATTGCAAATCGAGGATGGGGTACTCTAGCGGGAAATGAGTAATGTTTTGACCCTCGATGCGATAAAGCCCCATGAATTCTGAGGCTACCCAGAGTACTTTTCCTTGACGCTCAAGGTCCATTATATTTCGACCGACCGCCCAAGGCTCTTGCCAAGGCGTGAGAAACTCTTCTCCATTCCAAAGCTGCAGACCACCGAGCGTTCCTACCCATAAACTATCGCCATTGTCTGGCGCTAGCGACCATATATTATTGTTGTTCAATCCTAAACTGAAATCAGTGAAGGCCATATTCCTATGGATGATTGTCCCTTCTGAATCTAGCTTAAATAATCCTTCATTGAATGTTCCCAGCCAAATGGATCCGTCGCTATTAGACTGCATACTCGTGACCACTTGAGGATAGTCATTTCGTTCATTGTCTAAAAATGCCGTAGGCTTCCAACTGCCTCCTGAATAATCGTAACGAACTAGACCATCGCCATCATAACCTACCCAAATTGAACTTCCTGAAGCTTCTATAGATAAAGCGCTTTGAATGGAAGTATAGGTAAAGGAATCAGGGTTGCGTAGTTTTTCTATGGGAGGTATGCCCCTCGGAAAAAGCGTGATTCCATCATTGAATGTGCCCACCCAGAAGTCGTTGCCTACCGGTGTGATGGAGTAGAATTGGTCCGTGGCGATGCCCAACTGCGGATCTTGTTTACTCCACTGCATCCAATTTCCTTCTACACCACGCACAAACATCCCGTTACCGTCCGTACTCACCCAAATTTCCTTCCCTTGATAGGCCACATCCCTTGGGTTGGTAGTGGGTGAGGAAAGTTGTGATAATTGGCCGCCGCTTATTTCCCATAACCCATGCTCCGCGATTCCAAATAAAACTTGGCCGCCCTGTACATCAACGCTCTTGCTATAAGATTGGAATTCCTCACTGTCAGCAAAGGAATGCACACGGTCATCACTGTAGAGATAGTACAGCAAATGCTCGCCCGAATTTCCGATCCAAATTGTATCGCCCTGATCGGCAAAATCAAAGACAAACATCAGCTCCTCAGGCGCATAGGCAAAGGATGCTGTTCGCCACTCTGCAGCCTCATCGTCCAAATAATACAATCCCTGTCCGGAGGTTCCGGCCCATAACCTGCCATGCCCGTCCTCATGTAAGGCTTGTACGCTGATACCATCATCAAGGCGCGGGTAACCCATGGGCTTGGGTTGCATGAGTTGGATATCATAGGCCAACACCCCTAGCTGTGCCAATCCTATCCACAAGGTAGAATCTTGGCATACACTAAGGCTTTGAATGTTACGCGCTGGAGCGCGCCCTTCAGGTAGAAATTCTATACCCACCGCACGGCCCTCGTTGTAACGGAATAATCCGTCCCGGGTACCGATCCAAACAAAGCCAAATGGATCTTGGGCAACGTCGTATACTGTGGGGTGTAATAATCCTTGTGCAGGGCCAATTCTGCGCGCAGTTTGCGCATACATCACAGCACCGGACATACACAAGACAAAAAGCAGGAATCTCAATCGCATAGCGGGAAAATACAATAAAAAAAAGGACCCCTCGCGGGGTCCCCTATACTTACTAACCAATTGTAAGCATTATTTCAAAGCAACGCGCACAGTTGATTCAGTTGAACCGTTTTGTACACGTACGATGTACATACCGCGTGGCATAGCTGCAACATCAAGACGAGCCTCAGCATCGAAGCTTTGCTCCAATACTTTTGCGCCTGTGATGTTGTACATAACTACTGTAGAACGTGCGCCAGTAGTGTTTTCGATGATCAAAAGATCTGAAGCTGGGTTTGGCTTCACAGAGAAGTCTGCTTCAAACTCTTCTACACCGATGTTGGCACAAGGACCACACTCTTCCCAACATTGTACATCCAATGTAGTATCCGCTTGACCGATCGTGATGAAACGGTTAGTGAAGCTACCAGTAGTCAATGTACATACAGAATCTGCAGTAGTTGGGTCGAAGTTTTCTTGTACCGCCCAGTTATCAGCAGTAAACTTGAACTCGTAAGAACCTGGCAACAATGAAAGTGTTACGTCGTATACACCGTCACCGTCAGCATCAGTCATTTGGTTCGCGTCACCGCTCCATCCGTTCATAGTACCTGAAATGTAGGCAGTAGTGAATGATGGGCTGTTTGAACGGTCGCTCTGGAACGTTACGTTCACAGGAGTTGCAGGAACTGGACAAGTACCGTCAGTAGTACACTCACCGAAACATGTGCGGTAGTGGAAGTCTGACATTAAACCGCTAGTCGCGCTGTAGCCGACCATATCACGATCACTCCACTGACCAGCAGCACAAGGCTTACCTACAATGTTTTCCTTAGAACCCCATCCGGGATCGTTTGAAGATAAGAAAGTAAACATGCTGTAGAAACCTGTATCAGCAGGCAGTGTTTTAGAGTATACAGAATCACCAATAGGATACATCTGGTTTACTCCCGGAGTACCGAAACCAGTACCACCTGCCAACCATACACCTGTAGTATCAACCGCAGTATATGACATATTCACTTGAATAGTCATGTACACTTGACCTGGCATAGCAGCACACGATTCCCAAGCAACACCTGGGAGAATAGTATCACCATTCAATACCGCGAAACGGTTAGTGTAGATACCAGTAGTTTTAGTACAAGAAGTACCAGAAGTCAAGTTTTCTTGACCTGTCCAACCGTCCAAAGTGAACTTATACTCGATAGAGTCAGCCGTCAAAGGAAGTGTTGCCGTCCAGATGCTGTCCCCTTCTGGGTCAGACATTGGGTTACAAGAACCACACCAGTTGTTGTAGTCTCCGTTCACGTATACACCGTTGTAAGAACCAGTGTAACCGCGCATGTCAACGATAAACGTGACATCTTTCTGTGCGAAACCTAGCATAGGCAAGCACAACATCAATAAAGCGTAGATTTTTTTCATGTTAAGCATTTATTTATGGTTAGTAATTATTGAAATACACGTACATAGTCCACCGCCATGAATTGCGGGAAGATGGTGGATGAATTAATTGGTCCCGGCCAATCTCCTTCTACAGCTATGTTAAAGATGAAGAAGTGTTTTTCGTGGAACGCCGATAACGACGTTGTGTTCAAACTATGATACAATACGTCGTCCACGTACCATTTTATCGATCCTTGATCCCAAACGACAGAGAATACATGAAACTGGTCGGCGAATTTGCCATCTGGCAAGGACTTGCTTCCTGTATGGCTCGCTTGACCGCCTGCATTCCAGTGTGCCGTTCCATGTACGGTACGGTCGTTCAAGCCGTCGCCGCCGATCAACTCCATGATATCCAGTTCACCACATGATGGCCATCCCACCGTAGTGATGTTATCGCCCAACATCCATAGCGCCGGCCATAGACCTTGTCCAAAAGGAAGGCGCGCACGGATATCGATCCGACCGTATTTAAAGGATTGCTTGTTTTGTGTTGTGATTCGAGCCGAAGTGAAGGGCGCGCCTGAATAGTTCTCTTGTTTCGCAGTGATGATCAAATAACCATCCTTGACTTCACAATTGGATGTACCAGAACGGTAATACTGACTTTCCTGATTTCCCCATCCGCTTGCACCAGTCTCGTAATTCCAATCTGATGTGTTGAGTTGTGCGCCATCGAACTCGTCCGCCCAAACCAGTGTGAAGCCTGGGTACGAGAGCGGAGTGGTATAACCTGAGTCCGATTGATTGTAGGAATTATCATCGTTTTCCAGCGTGATAGCGTTGAATGGGTTCGGAATGTTGACATTCTCATCATTCTGGTATGCGATCCAAAAATTCTCACTTTGTTCTGCTTCCTCATCTCCAAGGATTTCTATAGGAATGAGAGCGGTTGACTCGCCTTTCTCGATGGTCACGGTACCTGAAGAAGCGGTGAAGTCCTCTCCTTCTAGCGCAGTGAGTTCGGTCGTGGTGTAGTCAAAACTTAGGGTTTTTGGGGCTGGTTGATCTAAGGCTATTTCATACTCATAGGTGTAAGTCGTGTTGCCTTCAGCAATCACAACATCACTGCCCATGAGACGTGGTACTTCGGCGGTTTCACATGACGTGAATACCCCCAAAGCCAACATAGAAACGATATAACCTGTTCTGATATGCATTATAATTCTGAGTACAAGGTGAAGCGCCACAATAGCGACGTACAATTACATTGAATCTCCATGTAACGAGCTGTGCCATCGTCGGTCATGCTCAAAATATCATAAGTAACTGATGCTACAGGAGAGCTTACCTCACCAGCGTTTGCAGCCTTTGGAAGACCGATGAAAGCGCCCATACCGTTCACTTTGATTTGGTCCTCGCCATTGGGCCCACCGCCAGGAATGATTTCGAAGCCATGTGTACCGCTTGCCCATGCCGCCTTTGGTCCTGTAAGCACAGATTCTGGCTGACAGCCGTCTGTCGCTACACCCATGTAGGTTTCTGCCCAGATATCACCTTGCGTATCGTAGATCATATCACCGTCAGAGTTGAAGGTCCACTCGTCGTCGTAAGCACAAGGACGGTCTGTGGCTGCAGTTCCGCCAATGGCCCACCAAGTCGTTGAGGCGTCCGGTGGCCCTACCCATAGAGATCCTGCTTGTGGAGCGAGTTTCCACGTACGGTCGGTACAATCAGTCAAAAATTCTGCTGCGCCAGCACAAACAAAATCTGCATCCTTAAAGATTTCTACCTGACCTTCAGCAGTTGCGTGACCTCCTTGATTAAAGACAGAGTGCTTGATGTCGTACACTCCAATTTTTGGAATGAATACATCTGCTTGCGCTCCTTCAAAAGTGCCTACACCGTCGATTTCCCATTGGAATAGGAATGGATCGCCAGTGTTTACGCTGGTCAACTGAATGTTGTTGGAGTCGATGTACGTCATCGTGTAGTCCGCCGTTGGAAGCGGCCCTAGTTCCGTTTTTCCAGGTACTGTAGGCTCACATGCCACCAACGCTGCAGTAGCGGCCAATACTGAGAATAGTTTAAACGCTTTCATTAGTATCCAGTGTTTTGAGTTAATGCGCCTTGTGAGGCATCTATTTCATTTTGAGGAATAGGTAGGTACTGGTTGTGGGCTTGCCACCCTGTCAACACATTTGCTGCCTTTCCTGTTCTGATCAAATCAAAGTAACGGTGCCCTTCTGTGGCCAATTCCATTCTGCGCTCGTTATAGATATCCTCAAGTAATTGGTTTCCTGAAGAACCCAACCCTTGAATGCCCACACGTGAACGCACTTGGTTCAAGTAACTTCTCGCCTGTGCTTCAGATCCACCGCTGCGCACCAAACCTTCTGCTGCCATTAAAAGGACATCCGCGTAGCGAATCTCACGCACGTTGTTCCCCCAGTTCAACGCAGGCTCACCATCTGGTGGGAATTGGCTCGCCAATGGCGCATATTTCTTCATGAAGAATCCTGTGTTTTGGTAGCCAGGGGTGTATTCCGCACCCGAGATATTATCCGCATCGATGATGGTGTATTGGTAGCGAGGGTCGCCGTCCATGAACGCCTCGAGGTCTTCGGTAATTGGGCAGAAGCCCCAACCAGGTGAATAGTCTGGACCGTTGTAGTCGCGCATTCCACAGAATTGGACCCCAACATTTCCTTCGCTATGACCTGAACCGAAACGTCCCCAATCACTAGTAGAGTTCTCAGAATAAGTAATTTCGAAAACACTTTCTGAGCTCCACTCACCGGCCTTGGTAAAGATATCGCCGTAGTTCGGCAACAATGAATATACGCCAGAGTTGATGACTTCTTCACACAAAGAAGCTACATCCGCCATATTGTCCTCATCATCCATTTGAAGGTACACTCTAGCCAACAATGCTTGGGCAGCTCCTTTAGTCACACGACCCAGCTCTGTGCTAGGTACTGTAGTGGGTAGGTCCGGTATCGCCGCTTCTAGCTCTGCAACAATAAATGGGTAGATAACTTCCGGGCCCTGTTGATTAATGGTATAATATTCAGAAGGATCCAAGGTATTTGTAATCAAAGGAACATTGCCAAATGAGCGAACCAGATCAAAGTAGAATTTCGCACGTAGAAAGTGTACCTCTGCTTTCGTTCTAGTTTTGAAGGCAACCGAAGCATCTTCGATACCGTCAATTTTCTCCAAGAACAAGTTTGCACGGTAGATTCCCTTGTAGTTCTTGCGCCAAAAACCTGCCTGCGGACCCAAGTTTGGTGTCCACGAGAAGTTATTCGTCGCTACCCAAGATGGCTGATCAGAAGCATCTGAACCACCAGCATAGGTGTCGTCAGAAGCAACGTTCATCAAGAAGCGGTACATAGTAAATCCGTACTGATCGTTCCACTGGAGCACATCGTATACGCTCACCAATGCTTCGAATGCCTGCGCTTGAGTTTGGTAATAGTTGATTTCTAGATCGCGCCCTACGGGCTTGGTGTTCAAGAAGTCTTTTGAACAACCTACGGTAAGGAGGGCTGCCACTGCGATGGCAACCATTGATTTCATTGTAGTCTTAACTGTATTCTTCATCCTTCCTGATTATTTGAAAGTGATATTTAAACCAATGCTGTGTATACGAGCTTGTGGGTAAATCCCGCGATCCACACCGAAACCTGCTCCGATCTCTGGATCGAATCCAGAGTATTTAGTGAAGGTCAACAAGTTCGTCCCTGCGTAGTAGATGCGCATTTTGCGCAACATCAATCGGTCCGCTGCTTCGCCCCTAATATTGTAACCAATCTGAAGGTTCTTGATGCGGAAAAAGCTTCCATCTTCCACGTAGAAATCAGAGCTACGTGCAAAATTCATGTTGTCGTCTTGATAGGTCAAACGAGGGTAAGTATTGCTCGTTCCAGGGCCTGTCCAGCGATCTAACGCAGAACCTTGCATGTTCGCTGTAGGCAAGTCGTAGCGACGAGTCGCGTTGTAGATTTGGTTACCCCATACCCCTTGTCCAAAGAGGTTTAAGTCCCAATTCTTGTATTGCATATCAATGGTAATACCTGCAGTCATATCTGGCGTTGGGTTACCGATAAAGGTTCTATCGTCTGCAGTGATTTCACCGTCGCCGTTCACATCCACAAACTTGAAATCTCCAGGAACTGCACCCGGCTGCAAGGTATCTTTTGCTTCGCCGCCTGTGTGTGCATAGACATCATCCATAGATTGGAAAATACCGTCTGTCTGGTAGCCGTAGAAGTATCCGATAGGCAATCCCTCTGTAATACGAGTGATCTCCAATCCTTGTGGACCCCACTGTTGTCCTGGCAAGTATCCGCTTTCGTTACCCAACAACACTACTTCATTTTTCAAGAAGCTCACATTAGCGCTCGCTGAGAAACGGAAATCTGGAGTGTAGGTTTTATCGTAACCTAGTTCGATATCTACCCCTCGGTTCAACATAGAACCGATGTTTGCAGTTGGCGCGTCATTACCAATATAATCTGGTAGTGGTGGACGCGTTTTCATGTCGTTGGTCACACGGTTAAAGAAATCTACGTTGGCCGTCAACCAATCGAAGGCACGAATTTCAGTACCAATGTTGAACTGGCTTACGCTCTCCCAACGCAAATCTGGGTTGGCTACCTGCGCTGGAGCAGTACCGTTCACCAACACTTCGTTGGCACCGAACGTGTAAGAACGTCCACCAACAATAGTAGAAGCATATTCCAAAGACCCAGCCGCATCGTTACCGTTCAAACCGTAACCCGCTTTAACCTTAATCGTATTGATGTTGTCGTAAATCCAGAAATCTTCTTTGTGGATGTTCCAACCCGCACTCACCGATGGGAAATACCCCCAACGGTAGTTCGAACCAAAGTTTGAGGAAGCATCCGCACGCATTATGGCCGTTGCTACATATTTACCTTGGTAATCGTAGTTCACACGACCAAAGTATGATTCAATGGCGTAACGCTCCCAATACCCACCATATACTTGTTGTGATTCCACATTACGAGCATAGTCGATGGTGGCACCGTCGTATGTATTTACGGGCACATCGCGCTTACTACCGCCAATGTAACGGCCGTTTACCTCTTGAGCACTATGGCCCAAAAGACCGTCGAAGTGGTGATCGCCTACATCTTTAGTATAAGTAATGGTTTGATCCCAGATCCAAGTAAAGGCACGGTTGAAGTTGCTGTATACAAGGTTAGTGTCTAACTGGTTCGTGGCATTCAAATAGTGCGAAGGACGGAATCCGTTTCCACCGTAAAACGCAAGGTCAATCCCCATGCTCGTGCGTGCCTTCAAACCTTCGGCAATTTCAAACTCTGCATAAGTGTTGTTTACAATTTTATCTGACCAACCATAGTTGTTTTCAATCAAGTACGCCGCAACCGGGTTTACCACCTCAGAAGTTACTCGGCTTGAGATACCGTAGATACCGCCGGCATCGCGAACCAAATTATTACGCAATACACCACCCGATGTATATGGGCTTTGGGACAATGCCGTTGGGTCCGTCTCGTACAATGGAGTAATAGGATCCATGTTCAATGCACGGCCTAGTGGGGAACCAAATTCCGTATTCTCTGCTACACTTTGACTTTCGTTGTGGGTGTAGGCTACATTCCAACCCACAGTAAAGCGGTCGTTGGCTTTAGTCACCGTGTTCAAACGAGCGGCTAAACGTTGGAAGTTAGATTTACCTTCCGCTACAATACCTTCTTGGTCGAAGTATGATACTGAGGAGAAGTACGATCCTTTATCTGACGCACCTGAAATGCTGAAATCTGTATTGCGCATGACTGCGTTCGGGTTGAACACGTGGCTCTGCCAGTTCGTGCCTTCGCCATAGCTCGCTGCATCTGGATAAGGAACAGATTGTCCGGCAGCTGCAGCCATTTCGTTTTGAAGCGTCGCGTACTCGCGTGCGTTCAATACTGGCAATTGCTTCCATGCGTTCTGGACACCGGTGTAGCTGCTTACGCTTACCTCCATGCCTTTAGCACGAGCACCATTCTTAGTGGTTACGATAATTACCCCGTTGGCACCGCGAGCACCGTAGATGGCTGCCGACGCAGCATCTTTCAATACCTCGATAGTTTCGATATCACCTGGGTTCAAGAAGTCGATACCACCACCGATTACTACTCCATCTACTACGTATAATGGGTTCGAACCGTTGATAGAAGCCGTACCGCGAATACGAACAACAGAAGCAGCACCTGGCTGACCTGAGTTTTGAAGTACCTGTACACCTGAAGTACGTCCTTGAAGCGCCGTCTCAAGACGCGGCAACTGGAGATCTTCAAGATCTTCAGCTTTCACGCTAGAAATAGCACCGGTAACGTTAGATTTTTTCTGCGTACCGTAACCCACAACCACCACTTCATCAAGTGTAGAGGCTGCTTTGTCATAGCGCAAGGCTACGGTTAGGTTTTTCTGCTCCCCCAATAGAAGCGATTTGTCGACATAGCCAACAAAGGATGCCGTTAGTTCTGATCCTGCAGCAGCATCTAACGACCAACGGCCGTCCATATCTGTCATAGCAGTGGCAGAACCAGCTGTGACCACTGCACCAGGAAGCGGTGAGTTATCAGCAGCATCCACAACGACGCCCGAATATTGAGCCTGTGCGAGTGTTGCAAGGCCGAGGGCGATGGCTAAGAACAATCCTTTTGAAGCGATTTTTCTCATGATTTGTGTTAGTGTGTTTTATAAAGTGTACTTAGTACATTCAAAAGTGCATACTACAAATGCAACAGCCAACTTTACACTCCGGACAAATGCTGGACAGAAAGCCGTAATTATAGAACTATAGTACGTTTGAGCGAGATTTTTGTTCGCGAAATGAATGAATTAATCCAAGAATTGGTCCATATCCCTGCGGTCCTTTTTGGTGGGTCTACCCAACCCTTTTTGACGCGTCATGTTGCGAGCTAGTTTCAAAAAAGCTTCCTTATCTATCTCTTCCTGAGGGGTAATGTCCTTAATATACTCTGCGACTAATTTTGCTCCGACACGCGATTTCGGCAATGCTAGAATCTCAATCTCTTGGTCAAAGCCATGGCGTTTGATACGAACGACATCGCCAGGCTTGACTTCACGAGAAGCTTTGACTGGAGCATCATCGATTTCTACGCGGTTACCCTTGACCTGTTCACCAGAAAGTGAACGCGTCTTGAATAATCGGACACACCACAAGAATTTGTCTATTCGCATGGCTACAAATTTGGCGGTTTTCCCCTAATTTCAACCACTCAAGACTAAATTTCGTCGTTATGAAAAACTCACTCCTCTTTGGCGCGTTATCGCTAAGCGTACTTTTTGCGTGCCAATCCCCATCAGAACAACCCATGGAACAAGAACAATCGGCCTTAACCGCAAATCCCTACGATAAAGGATACCAACTATACACCATTCGTGAAGCATTGACGAGCCCGGAAGCCATTACTGCTTCTTTGAAAGAAACTAAAGCGTTAGGATATAATAAAATGGAAAGCTTCGGCTTTATGCAAGGAACATTCCTTGGCATGCCCGTAGCCGATTTTGAAAAAGCTGTTTTCGATGCGGAATTAGGGTGTCCCTCTGGCCATTACATGCCCGCGGAATTAGAAACCGATGTAGTGGGTCCAATCGACACCAGCAGCATTAAGGATTTCCTGGATGCTGCAGAAACCCTCAATCAACATTGGGTAATCATTCCATGGATGAGTGAGGCGTGGCGCAATGCCGAAGGCTACGGCCACCTCGTAAACTACCTCAAGCTTCTCGGGGCCGCCGCAAAAGAACGCGGTATGGTCGCAGCATGGCACA
>Ga0255752_10000840_pt1 | contig 37196 bp, 26 predicted proteins | sample 011ome_25_FD_179952 | JGI IMG/M metagenome (GOLD analysis project Ga0255752, IMG submission 179952) | Coastal salt marsh microbial communities from the Groves Creek Marsh, Skidaway Island, Georgia - 011512CT metaG (version 2) | ecosystem: Environmental > Aquatic > Marine > Intertidal zone >... | reverse complement strand
GGAGATTCGATATTGAATCACCCACTCGACGAGAGCGGCATTGAGATCACCTGTCACCATGGCCTTTTCTGACTCCTGCATTCGGGGATCATAGGAGTACTGATAGGGATTGGTATTTCCGGTCGTGCCAAATCCGAATTCCTGCTTCAACTGCCTCTGGACCGGAACCTTTTCAACGCTGTCGATTCCCCAGGGAACCTTGAAGTGAAGACCCGGAGGAACCGTATCGATGTGTTTCCCAAAACGCGTGACGACTCCCGCCTCCTCCTGCTGAACTGTGTAGAAGGAGGTGAAGATCGCCGTGATCAACAGGATTCCCACAATGAGGCTGAGCACAACCCTACCAAGTTTTTCCGGCGGCTTGAGCTCGACAATTTCGTTCCCGATCTGAATTTGCATACTTAACTGTAACGGCAACTGGTCGTGGTTCCAGTTACAAATCTGCGGATATATTCTATGAACCGAAAATCACACCGGCATCGTAGTATCGCCGCGGATTGCGGCAATGACCCGAACGCTATCGGCAACCGCCTTTACATTATGAACGCGAAAGATATCAGCACGAGCGATTAAGCCGCGAACGAGACAGGCGATCGTTCCCGCATCACGCTTCGTGGGTTCTTCAATTCCCAGCACATCACCGATCACCGTCTTGCGAGAAATGGGAAGTAGGATGGGTAGATTAAATCGTGTCAGTCGCTCGAGGTCCCGATAGATCGCCAGGTTATCCGCACACTGTTTCGCGAAATCGATCCCAGGATCGAGAATGATATGGTCCGCGTCCAAGCCCACTCGACGAGCCCGCTCAATGCGGTCTTCGAAGAAATCCTCCAGCGACTGCATGACATCGTCATACTGCTGCTGAGTGTGAGCCTCCTTCGGCAGGCCCACCGTGTGCATCACCAGCAGGCTCGCTCCAAATTCACAACAAAGTCGCGCATTGGTATCTTCCACCAAACCACCAATATCGTTGATGATGTGCACGCGCCCGCTTCCGAGAGCAACCTCGACCACTTTCGAGCGCCAAGTATTCACCGAAAGGCGTGGAGGCCACATCTGCAGCTCATCGCGCGGCTCAATCTCTTTGCAGGCCGTCTCAAATGCTTCGAGAAAAGGCAGGAGTCGGCTCACCTCTTCCGCTTCCGCAATCGCCTCGCGATTCGTTCGCGCGCTTTCCGCTCCCACATCGATAATATCCGCACCATCCTTCACCATCTGGACTGCCTGGCGAAGGGCCTTTTCCACATCGAGCGAACCATCGCCGGAGAAGGAATCGTCATTGATATTGACGATTCCCATGACTCGGGGAAAGGACTGGAGCTCACTCCTCATTCCGCCTTTTTCTTCTTTTCCGGCGCTTCTTTCTTCTTTTTCTCTAATGCTTTCCGAGTCATCCCCTCACGCCGTTTCGCCTGAATGGGGTCGGCGGCAAGGGTCGCTGCCCGATGTTTTTTCATCGCTGCCTGCAATTTCTCCAGTCTGTCCGCTGCCTTTCCCTCCGCCAATTTAGCCAAGTTGTTCTTTTCCTCAAAATCAGACTGGATGTCATAGAATCGCCCATCGGAATAGAGCTTGTAACGCTGATCGCGGACATGTTCCGACGCTTTGTCTCGTTCCCCATCGCGGTGATACCAGCAATAGATGTAGGGTTTGTCTCTCTTGCCTTCACCAGTAAATATCGGCAAAAGGCTGACTCCATCGAGATCATACGCTTCGATTTTCGATGACTCGAGTCCCGCCATTTCAACGAAAGTGGGAAACAAATCAGAAAAATCGACCAACTCCTTGCTCTCGCTCCCAGCTTCGATAGTCCCAGGCCAGCTCGCGATAAAAGGAACGCGCGTTCCGCTGTCTTTCGGACTGCCTTTTCCGCCCGGGTAGGGTTTGCCCTGAAACGTCGACTTGATCTGCGTCGCCGTCCCGTTGTCACCGGTGAAAATCACAAGCGTATTTTCGCGCAAACCAAGCTCATCCAGTTTGGATACGACTTTCCCAACCATCTTATCGGTGTAGGCAACGTCGTCGGCCCAATACTTCTGGGTTCGAAATCCTCCCGGCTCACTCTCCTTATCCCTCCACAAAGTCGGATCCCAATCCTCGCTATCCGGAGTCGGTACGAAGGGCCAGTGTGGGAGGATCATGGGGTAATACACAAAAAACGGTTTTGACTCATCCCGGCTTTCGAGAAACCCATTGATGTGATCGGTGACAACGTCAGGACCGAACTTGCCATCCTTGAAATCCTTCTCCTCCCCGTTGATTTCGAAGCCCGGATTCGGATAGCGGCTCGGACGTCGCGTCAGCTGCCAGAGGCAATACTTTTCAAAACCGAATTTCACGGGGCCTTCGAAACCACCTTCCAACTGCCACTTCCCGGCGATGTAAGTCTGGTATCCCGCATCCTGGAGCGCATTTCCGAAAGTCGTTTCCTTCGGATCGAGAATGCCGAATTTGACGTAGTTCCGATTATTGTATTTCCCCGTCATGATCTGCACCCGTGACGGAGTGCAAATCGGCTGCGAATGCGCATGAAGAAATCGCATTCCTCCCACAGCGAGTTCATCCAAGTGTGGAGTCGAATACATTTCGCTTCCGTTCGCCCCGATGCACTCATAGCCCAGATCGTCCGCCATAATCATAACGATGTTGGGGCGATCTGCGGAACAAACGGCAGAAATCGCGAGAACGAAAACCGCTAGAGCCTGTGAGAATGTTTTCATCAACAGAATCAAGTGGATGAAAAACCCGCCACGCGGGCAACGGAAAAACGAGGAAAATACTTTCGCTTTTTCTTGACCCTGTTTCACAGGGACGCAGAAGGGTTAGCCCAGCGAGCCCACTCTGTTGTGTTTTGAAATGTCTTCGTCCGTAAACGGGGAATGCCTACCACGCAGGGTTCAGCCCCCACTTGTCGGCAAGAGGCTGGAGTTCGGTGCGCATCGGCCAATGATCTGGCTGAGGCTCACCTTCGTAGCGCGTGCTCGCTCCTTTGAGAGGCATGCAACCCTCATTGTTTCCAATTTCGCGAATCGTTTCGACCTCTTCCGGCGAAAGCTTCACATCAGGTAGAGCAGCGAACTCCGAAATTTTCTCTTCGACCGGACGAGCGTCGTCTCCAGCTTCTTGGATGAATGTAGGTCCAACCGATTTCACCGGATCCTGGCTGAGATCCCAGATGCAGGCAAGCTGCAGCATGGTGAGGCCGTGCTTTTCCGCAATCGGACGCATTTTCTCCAGCTTTTCACAGCCGTGCTCGATCCATCCCTCCGGGCGGTAGGTGCGGTGATCACCGTCTTTGAAAAAGTGTCCGGGCTTCACGTCGTCATGGAAAATCCCGCCGAAGTCGACAACACGAGCGAGGATGTCGACCTCGAACTCGCTTGCGATCGGAAGCACATAGCGACCGGGCCACGGCTCCATCGGATTGATAATGATCATGGCCGAATCGATCTCGCCGTGAAAATTCTCAATGCAGTAGGCCATGTCGATCGCGAATCCGTTGGCTGGGCCAGGCGCAATTCCCGTGTCACCAGCAAGACCCTTTTCGCGAAGCTTTGCCATCGCTGACCAGACATCCGGGCTGGAGTAGCCAATTGAATCCGGGTTGTGAAGCATCACAATGTCGAAGTGATCAGTTCCGCAGCGCTCGGCACACTTCTTGGTAGACCGCTCGAGATACTCCTCGTAACCGTCAGGACCTCGCAGTTCCGAATTGGTGAAGCGTGCGTAGCCTTTGGCACCCTGGCGCTGACCATCATAGATGTCGTGACCGATCATGGCGACAAGGCAGTAGCTGTCACGATCGATCCCTTCGAGGGCTTTACCCAGCAGTTCATCGCCCTGTCCGATTCCATACACATCAGAAGTGAGGAAGGTGCGAACGCCCTCGTCGTAGGCCTGGCGTGCAAGTGCGATCCAGCGATCTTCTTCGAGCCTCTGGCCGAAGTGCATAAAACGTCCACCACTCCAGGATCCGAATGCTGTTTTGGTCAATTTCATGGGTAACCAATCGGGATTTTTCCCCTCTCGTCAAGACACGGGGAGTAGGTGGATTTCTTACAGGAGCCTTCCCCCCGAAATTCCCGATTTTAAAACACGGACAGAAATGGCACATTGCCGGATGGCAGGACTTTCCGTTAAAGCAAAGGGACTCGTGTATTCCAACCTCGAGAAATACGCGCGCTCCGGCATGGGCATGGAGAAAGCCTGCGACTCGCTACTGCGACAACCGCGTGTCCGCTCCGCAGAAAAAAAGCTCTACGAAAGCATTCTTAGCGGGCTGAAGCAGGGCAAAGCTATCGGCGACTCCCTCGGGCTCGCCCGAGGCATCGTCTCTCCGCTGGAAGTGGAAGTCGTCTCGGCATCGGAAGAAGGCGGAATGCTCGAAAAAGGATTCGGACATCTCGCCGAGTATTTTCGCCGCATTCACCGGACTCGACAAAAGATCCGGAAAGGACTGACCTATCCCATTGTTCTCGTCCACCTCGCCGTTCCTGTCTCCACGCTTGCAGTTACCGCTTTCAGTGGCCTCACACTCGATGCCAATGCCGAAAAGCCGGACTACATGGCTTCCTTTCTCCAGGCGGGAAAGAATATGCTTATCGCCTACGTCGTAATTCTCGGATTGATCATCGGATTTTCCATTCTCGTGAAATTGGCACGCCGCTCTGCTGCAGTCGACTCGTTGCTGAACTTGATTCCGCTTTTTGGAAAAGCACGAAAAGCTGTCGCGCTAGAGCGATTCACGAAGGTCTTTGAGATCTTTCTCCTCGCCGGGAAGAAGATGAGCGATTCCCTCAGTGGTGCTGGCAAAGCATCAGGCAGCGGATCGATTCGCGAAGCGAGTTTCGTCGGGGCCGGGATTGTGGCAGAGGGAGATGAACTTTCCTCCGCGCTATTCTCCGCGCCCCATGCCTTTCCCAGTGATTTTTCGCGAGGGATGGCCTCCGCCGAAGAATCCGGACAACTCGACCGGGAGCTCGCAGAGTGGTCCCGATTCTACTCCGAAGCTGCCGGTGATGCGATGGACCGCGTCGCGGAATGGGCTCCAAAGTTGTTTTACTGGGCAATCTTGCTCTTTGTAGCGGCACTGATTATTCGAGCCGCCTCCGCCTACTTCAACGTGGTGAACAAACTGATTAACGACAGCGTTTTTTAGCGAGAGAGGAGCGAAACTCACCCCCGCCGAATCAAAAACACCACATCGCGATCTTCGGGCGTTGGAAGCACGACTGCCGCTCCTGGTACGGTCACGGTAAATGCCTCGTCGACTTCAGGCCATTCGCCGGTGTCAGGGAAAAAGCGGCGGACAGGAAAGGCTTCGGACTCCTTTGACAAATTGAGGCGGGCTTCTTTCACTCCGGCCGGAACGAAAACAACGTAACAATCTCCTGACTTCGCGAGACACCAGGGTTTTCCATTTTTCTCCTCCGCGTTACCAACAAGTGCATCGGATGGTTCCATCTCCCAGAACGGAATTTCATTTTCCTGGAAGAATTCCAGGGCAATGCGGCAGGCATCCCACGACTTTTCGCGGCTGCGAAAATCCTCGCAGATCAAATCATTCTGCGGCAGCTGATAGCCGAAGTAGTATTCCACACCGGCGCCACCGGCCATGAGATTGCCCCACAGGGTGTCACGCCGAACATCTTCCCAGTTGTAGGGTTTCGCATTTTTCGATTTTGGGTCCTTAGCCCAACCGTCAAAGCCCTCGTAACCGGGATCAGGAGGAACACCGAGACTGGCGGGCCCCTGCTCATCATTGGTCACGACCCATTGCTTGCCCGATTCTTTCGAGGCTTTGATCCACTGAAGAGTGCGCTGATGGACCTGGTTCCATCCGTTCTGGAGCGAGGCGCCTGTCAGGAAGGATTGGTCACCAACGAGTTTCGTATACACCTTGTCCTGCTGGTTAGGATAGGTATGGATGACAATGGGATGATGGTAGGGGTCGAGCTGTCGGATATGCTCCGCCATTTTTCGAATTTCCTCCGGAGACTGCGTATTTTCTTCTCCGATATTCCAATTCAAAGCGAGATGGTGGGAAAAGCGCGCCACCAATTCGCGAATGTAGAGCTCACGCTCCGGCCCCAGTGCGCCTCCGTCGAGCGAGGTCGGAATATCTTTGACGGTCACTTCCTTGTGACCATGACGATTGTCGTCCATCTCCGTTTCCTGCATCTTGAAATGGAGATGCAGCCCCTTCGCAGTCGCATGAGAAAACACGATGTTCCACTGATCCAGCTTAGAACAATCGTAGTGCATCTTCTCGTCTCGATCGACGAAAGGCCAGATGTTGTCTCCGTCGCCTCCCGCATTGTAGGTGAGGAACGAGAAGGCATTCACTCCCTGATCGGAAAGGTAGTTCAGCGCGCCGATCAGCGCCTTCCCTTTGCCATCGTGCCATGTGGGATCACCCTCTTTCCAATCTCCGGCATGGGGTTTCCAGGACTTGAGAGGTCCCTTTTTCGGATTGTTTGCCCGGGTTCCATCGAAGTCGGCGTAGGCAAGAAGCGTTTCCGGCGCGTCCGGTCCTGCCTTGAGAAAGCGGAATTTATCCCCCGCGAATTGCAGGTATCGCTCGCCAATGTAGTTGAGGCGCCCACGGGCACGGAAATCGGGAGTCGATTTGTCCGACGGCGCAATGGTAAATGATCCGCTGCTCGAAAATTCGGTCAGCGTCGCGAAACCCTTGCCATCCCGTTTGCTTATTTCAGCTCTCCACTCCCACTTGCCTGGCTTGTCGGGAGAAAGATGGGCACGCCAGCAGTTTCCTTCTTCGGCACCGGTTTCTCCAGCATTCCCATCTGCCGCAAAATAGCCCGGAACAGTATAGGCAGGAAGACCGGTCACGTGTCTAAACTGCACGGAGAAGACGTAGTCAGAGAAAGGATTCGGATTCTTATCCCACTCCTTCGCAAATGGCCCGGAAAGCGTCAGCGTCACTGCGTGCCAGGCCTTCATCTCGCCGGAAATAGCAACGGATCCATCGCCATCTTTGGCCGGGGCAAAGGAAGGAACGGTCACACAGATCAGCAAGACTACAAATCGCATACCGCCTGTGTAGCGGAATCAGACCTTGCCTGCAAGCAACTCCCCTGCTCCACAAAAAAGCTTTCCATCTTCCTCCGGCTCTTCCGGAAACAACTCCGATCCTGTCAGATACTCTCGACTGATTGAGAGAAATTCGTCGTGGTCACGTGTCCGACGCAGCTTGTCGACGAGTTCACCGCCGGCAACTCCGATGGCGATGTAATTGGCAAATTTCTTCATTCGATTTGCAAGCTGCCCTTTGTCACCAAAGTCTCCCTCGGCAGCAACTTCATCAGTCAACTCTTCCAGGTATTCCCCGACATCACCCAAGGTCGGTTGAAACGGACTCTGGCCCTGCACCACATCATGAATCTGGGCAAAGAGCCAGGGGTTGCGGATCCCGCCGCGTCCGATCATGAGGCCGGCGGCGCGGGTACGCTGCAGCATTGCGAGGGCCGTTTTCACAGAAACGATGCTGCCGTTTGCGGATACGGGAAATGGCAATGCTTCCACGGCGCGAGCAATGCAATCTACGTGAACAGCGGATTGGTATCGCTCTCGAACAGTTCGCCCATGAATAGCGAGACCGTCGATCGGCAAATCAGCGAATAGAGCGAGCAGATCATCAAACTCGCTTTCTGTTTCAAAACCAACCCGGGTTTTCAGAGTCAACGAGCCACTCACAACGGGACGAAGGGATAGAGCGATTTCGCGGATCAGTTCGTGATTTTTCAAAAGCGCACCGCCCGCTGCTTTTCCACAAACCTTCGGCGCGGGGCATCCGAGATTCACATCAATGCCCGCACAATCAGATTCCTCCTGGATGAGTTTTGCCGATCTGACGAGGTGCTCCGGGTCATTTCCAATCATCTGGGCCATGACCGGTTTTGATCCTGACATATCAACAACTGACCTAAGAATCTTCTTCTCCGGACTCGAATCCCGGTGAACCCGGAAATACTCGGTCACATAATAATCAGGTCCACCGCGACGCTCCAGGCACCGCCAAAGCGGCAGAACGGAAACATCCTGCATCGGAGCAAGGGGAAGCCGCGGGATTATACTCACAACTCAGACCAAACAGGCTGTGGTCAATGAGTCAACAGGGTATGGTCAATGACCACACAGGGTCAGGTGGCGCGTTTCCCTGTATCTTTCCTAGGACGGATCGAACTGCTTTTGCTAGGATGCGTTCGAATGAACCCGATTGTGCAAATTTCCCTCGATCTCACGAATATCGATGAGGCGCTTGAAACGGCAGCTCTCGCCCGGCGAGCTGGTGTAGATTGGCTTGAAGCAGGAACCCCTTTGATCCTTGCCGAAGGGCTTCACGGAGTCAGAGAACTACGTGAAGCATTTCCCGATGTTCCCATTGTCGCTGACCTGAAGACGATGGATGGCGGATACCTCGAAGCAGAGATGATGGCAAAGGCCGGCGCGACTCAGGTCGTCGTAATGGCGCGAGCTCACGAGGAAACCATCAAATGCGTCGTCCAGGCCGGAAAAGATTTTGGTTGTGAAGTGATGGGCGACAACCTCGGTTGTCCTGACATGGTCGATGGCGCGAAGCGACTTGCTGACCTCGGATGCGGCTACGTGATTCACCATATCGGATACGATGAACGGCGCGGAATCGCCGCTGCGGGAAATCGAATGCCGAGTCCGCTCGATCAATTGCGAGAGGTCGTCGACGCAGTCGATGTGCCGGTTCAGGCCGTCGGCGGGTTGAGCCTGGAAGAGGCAATCGCATGCCCTCAGTATGGAGCCCCGCTAGTCGTGCTGGGTGCTCCCCTGACAGTTGATGCCGATGCTTTCAAAACAGCGGATGGTGATCTCGAGTCTTCCCTGCGATTGATTTGCGATGCGGTGCATTCTCAGGAAGTTTCTTCATCATGAAATCGCCTGCCGTTGTTAACTTTTCTCCCGAAGCCGGATCCGTTGAGATTCGCGAAATCGAACGGCCTGCGATCGGAGCGAACGACGTCCTGCTCGAAGTCGCCAATGTCGGCGTCTGCGGAAGCGATCTTCATCAGTGGACCGCAGATCATTCCTGGCCCGTGAATTATCCTGTCATTCTCGGTCACGAGTTCGGCGGACACATCGTCGAGATTGGATCAGAGGTCGAGAAATGGAAAGAAGGTGATCGTGTCGTTTCCGAGACCGCGGCGATCATTGATCCAGACAACCCGATGACACGACAGGGGCTCTACAACCTCGATACCAGTCGAAAGGGTTTTGGCTACGGCGTTGACGGAGCAATGACGAAGTATGTCCGAGTCCCTACCCGGATTCTGCATCGGGTTCCGGATCGCTTGCCGTTTGAAGAAGCGTGCCTGACAGAGCCAACTTGCGTCGCCTACAATGCGGTGGCGCGCAATGCCCGCATCGAGCCGGGCGACCGTGTGATTGTGTTAGGTCCGGGAACGATCGGAATTCTTTGTGCGGCGATGGCAAAGCAATGTGGCGCGCAGGTCGGTCTCGTCGGTCTCGAGCAGGACGCCCATCGCCTGAAGATCGCGGAACAATACGGGTGCGAAACCATTATCGGTGATGCGAGCGAATGGGCAAAGAGCCGCGACGGACTTGGTTGCGATGGAGTCATCGATGCAGCAGGCGCCAGTGCCACCTTGCAGATTGCATTGGATGTGGTTCGCCCCAATGGATGGATCAGCAAGGTAGGCTGGGGGCCGCAACCGCTCGGCTTTAACCTCGATCCGCTCGTACAGAAAAATGTAACCTTGCAGGGAAGCTTCAGCCATCACTGGACGATTTGGGAGCGCGTTATTGCCCTGATGGGAGACGGTCAATTTGACGTAAAGCCTATCATCGGAGGCGTCTGGGACGTGACGGACTGGCAGGAGGCGTTTGAGAAAATGCACGGCGGAGAGGTAGTGAAGAGCGTTCTTCGACCTGTCTGACCACTGACCACTGACCACTGAATTCTGTAAACCCATGCCAAAGCTCGCCGCCTTTCCCAAAGCCTTCATGCACGCCCTCTGCAAAGATGGCAGCATGACCGTATCCGAATGGATCACGCTTGCTGCCGGTCTCGATGTCGATGGCGTGGAATGGTATGCCGGTTTCCTAGAAATGGCGGACGAGAGAAACTGGTCCCGGTTTCGTGAAGAAGTCGAGTCTCACGGGATGGTCATTCCAATGATGTGTTGTTCCCCCGACTTCACTCATCCTGATCCGTCATTTCGCGAGGCGGAAATTGCCAAGCAGAAACGCTGGATTGAAATGACTCACTCTCTCGGCGGAAGCTACTGCCGAGTGCTGAGTGGACAGCGCCGCCCTGAATTATCGATCGCTGAAGGAGTGGAATTCGCTGCACAATCCATCGAGGCATGCCTACCTTTCGCGGAGGAACGCGAGATCACCCTAATTATCGAAAACCACTACAAAGACGACTTCTGGGAGTATCCGGAGTTTGCCCAGAAAATGGATGTGTTCTGTCAATTGGTTGATCGCATCCAGCATCCCGGCTTCGGAGTGAATTACGATCCAAGCAATACCTATCTCGCAGGTGAAGACCCGATTGAGTTACTCAAACGGGTTTCTGATCGCGTCGTGACGATGCACGCTAGTGACCGCTTTTTGATTGAGGGGACGATCGAAGACCTCCGTCGCGAGGAGGATGGTGCAGAAGGATACGCGAAACGACTCAGTCATGGCGAGATCGGAAAAGGGCTCAATGATTACGACGCCATTTTTGCGGAGCTGCAGAGTAAAGGTTTCGACGGATGGGTCAGTATCGAAGACGGCGTTGATGGGATGGATCAGTTAGCCCGGAGTGTCTCGTTTTTGAAAAACAAGATCGCGGAATACTGGCCGTCAGAATCCTCGTAGCAGAGCCGAGATACATTCAGCCCATATTCCGCTCGGTCTGCCCTCATTGTCTGGGCAGCCATTTTGAAACATTGATTCAATCAATGTTCTTGTATGCCATTATCGAATCGCCGGTTCGGTGAAAGATCGCTACTCTCCTTCTGACTGAAATTTACCGCATCATGGAATCGTTAGTTTTTGTATTAGTAGTTCTTCTGATCATCTTGCTCCTCGTATTGCTCTCCCGCGTAAAGAGCGTGCAGGAGGAAATGCGAGGCATGAAAGGAGAAGTTCGTGAAACACTTTCATTGCTACAAGCTCAGGAGCGGAAAGAACGCTCGGAAAAATTGCGCGGAGAAGTGGGAGAGAGCCTTCCGGCTTCGTCTGAGGATGCTGTTGGGGGACATCCTGCAAGTCCTGAGCCAGAGGAAGTCAGTGTCGAGGAGCCTCCGGCTTTTGCTGCCAAAGAAAAGGACTACGCTGGCGAAGCACCACCTCCCCTGCCGGTATCGAAAGTCAGGCAGGAAGTCGCGCGGACATCGCCGCCCCCGGTTGATCAACCAAGGGAGCCATCCAAATTTGAGACGGCAGCAAAAGAGATTCTTGGAAAGATCTGGAACTGGATCGTTGTGGGTGAAGAACATCGCCCGAAAGGAGTCACGATGGAGTATGCCGTCGCGACAACGTGGCTCTTGCGAATCGGCGTTTTGATCCTCGTGATTGGAATTGGGTTTTTCCTCAAGTATTCCATCGTGGAAGGCATCATAGGACCATTGGGAAAAGTGGCTCTCGCCGCCCTCGCGGGAGCAGGCTTGTTAGGAGGTGGCCTGAAACTATTTGGCGGCCGCTACGACCTGCTCGGACAGGGCCTCGCTGGCGCAGGTTTTGCAACTCTCTATTTCACTTTTTTTACTGCGCAGAACGAAGGGCTGTTTTCCGCGGTTCCGACCTTTGCACTGATGATCCTAGTAACTGTCGCGGCAGGGCTTCTCGCGGTGCGTTTCCAGTCGATGCTGATTGCCATTCTTGGCCTGCTCGGCGGATATCTCACTCCGTTGATGATTACTTCGGCGCAGCCGAGCGTGCACGTTCTATTCAGTTATCTGCTCCTGCTCGGACTCGGGGTTTTCTTTATTTCAGCGCGGCGCGAGTGGCGACTCCTGTACTACCTCAGTTTCGGCGCGACCTGGCTTCATGTCGCAAACACGGTGTCCCGCGGGTTTAATCCGGAAAAATTCTGGGAGTTCTTTCCCCATCTCGTCGGTTTCTTTCTGCTCTTCTCGACAGTGACCTTCATCTATCATTTGGTGAACCGGAAAAAGTCGACCGCTCTCGAACTACTGTTCCTTTTTTTAAACGCCGGGGTGTTCTTTGGCTTTGCGGTTCACATGGTCGACAGAACGTTTTCCCGCGAGACTGTGGCAATTGTCACGATCGGTCTGGCCCTCTTCTACATTGCGCACATCTATCTCTTCCTGAAACGCGAGATCCTCGACAGGGGTTTGCTGATGAGCTTTCTCGGACTCGCCTCGCTGTTTGTTGCGATTACCCTGCCACTGATTCTTTCGAAAGGATGGATCACGGTGACCTGGTCGGTGCAGGCCTTTGTGATGCTATGGATCGCATCGAAAATGAAGAGCGAGTTTCTACGCCAGCTCGCCTATGTGCTCTATCTCATCGTTTTGGCGCGGTTTGCGATCTTTGATCTGACGGCCCAATACAGCGGATCGCTCGCGCAACTGGAACCGGCAGCCTACTGGAAACTCTTCGCGGAACGTCTCATGGTTCTCGGCCTGCCAATTGCTTCCTTCTTTGCCGCCGGGAATCTCTTTTCCCGAGAGCGCGATGCGAATGGAGATTGGCTTGTCCCCGAGGAAAATGACATTCGTCCGCGGTTCGGCCAGTCTATGCTGAGTCGCGCCTGCTTCTGGATCGCAATCGCTCTCAGCTTCGTTTATTTCAATCTAGAGACGCAGAAAACGATCCGCTACCTTTTTGATCCGTTGACGACACCCGTCCACACGCTGGTCGCTATCGGCCTGACGGCGATTCTCTTTCGGGAGATGCTGGCAAACCGCAAAACAATCGCAACAGCACTGTTCTGGATCCTCAGCGCGCTGATCGTGGTGAAGGTTTTCCTCGTCGACTTCATCCGATTCGGCATCGACTTTGATCTGGCATTTCGTGAAACGGACTTTGCCTCCGGCTTGCTCATGCGAATGCTCGACTACGGAGCCGTGATAGCCTTTCTGCTCGTCGCCTGGCAAATGCTGGCGCGCAGAGCAAAGCGAGAACGTGCTTCTGCTGTATTCGGCTGGACTGCGCTCGCTGGAGCGTTTTTCTACTCCAGTCTCGAAGTCTGGACGGGACTCACGCGCTTTCTTCCGGAGTTTCGGATGGGAGGGATCTCGATCTACTGGTCGCTGTTTGCGTTCACCTTGCTATTCACCGGAATCTCGAAAAACCGCGCCGTTCTTCGACGGATCGGATTGGTCATCATGTCGGGCGTAGTCTTCAAAGTGTTTTTTGTAGATTTATCAGGGTTAGAACAACTCTATCGCATTGTCGCATTCATCGTCCTAGGAGTGATCATTTTGATCTGTTCTTTCCTGTATCTGAAATACCGTCACCGTTTTTCAATTGAAGAAGAAGAGGAAGAAGAATCATGAAATCTGTTTGCCACGCCGTACTTGCTGCCTGTCTCTTTCTCCCGAGAATTGCGAGTGTCGAACCCAGTTCGTCGTTTGAATTTCGACGGGACCTAAAAGGAGAGCCTTCCGGCGAGACGCTCGGCATTGCTCTTTTGGATTCGGATGTATTTCGGGAATCAACGGGAGATCTTTCGGATGTCCGCATCTTTGACGAGTCGGAGACCGAAGCCCGACTGGTTCCCCTTTAATTCAAGAGATGGAACCGGAGGAGGCTGCAGAGCCTGCACAAACGATTCCATCTGAGATCATCGACTTCTCCGAAACCAGCGATGAACTTAGGCTCCCGCTTTTCGCCACAAGATTTTGCTCGCCACCCCCTGCCATTTCGGGTGATTGTTTCGCAACAATCACCCAAATTTTTTTATGCATTTCACTCGACTACTCTTTGCCTCTCTTTTCTTCGTCAGCGCCATCTGCCATGCCGATACCTGGACTGATCCAGCAGTAGCAGGAAAGGAAGACCCAGCCTTTCTCATTCAGGGAGAGTATGGCGTCGCTGAGAGCGGCCAGGCCTGGGGCGCACACGTCATCGCGATGGGCGAAGGGAATTTCGACGCCTACTTGCTCGAGGGAGGCCTCCCGGGACTCGGCTACACCAGAGAAAAGGCGCGGACGAAATTGACGGGAAAGTCCGCCGAGGGAAAGACCTCTTTGCAATCTGAAGACGGCAAACTGACCGCTACGATCGCCGGAGGAAAAATCACTCTCCAGCGCGATGGAAAGCCCCTCGCAGAATTGGCTCGTGTGGAGAGAAAGAGTTCTACGCTCGGCGAAAAACCTCCCGCTGGCGCCATCGTTCTTTTCGACGGCAGCAGCGCCGACGAGTGGAACAAGCCTGAAGCCCTTCAGGATGGCCTGCTCGCAAACCTCGATATTTCCACCAAGCGCAAGTTTCACAGCTACAAGTTACACCTTGAGTTTCGCACGCCTTACAAGCCAAAGGCACGGGGTCAAGGTCGTGGAAACAGCGGTGTCTACCACCAGCATCGCTACGAGACTCAGGTTCTTGATTCCTTCGGCCTGACTGGCGAATACAATGAAACAGGGGGCATCTATACGATCAGCAAGCCCATCGTAAACTCCTGCCTTCCCCCACTGCAGTGGCAGACCTACGACGTCGATTTCACCACAGCGGAGTTCGATGAATCAGGCAAACTCGTGAAAAATGCCCGCATGACCGTACACCTCAATGGCGTGCTCGTTCAGGACGACACCGATCTCCCAAAAACAACCGGTGGGGCCAAGCTTAAGATCACACCCGAACCGGGCCCGATCTACATCCAGCACCACGGCAACCCGGTTTTCTACCGGAACATCTGGGTGGTCGAAAAGTAAGATCTGCGAAACCTAATCCTCCTCCTTCACCTCGATCTCCCGAATGATCTGCGGCCGCTGCTCGGGAACGAGATCGCGCGCATGGTATTCGATCATGGCAGCTTCCAGGTGAGTGAATAGCTGACTGACCGTCTCCTTTTCGCCTACCCGGTATTCGACCATGTGAGTATGTGTCGTCGTCGGGTATTGTTTAAAAGGATAGGCCCACTTCTGCTTCGTGGCACCTTGCGCAATTTGCCGGAGGCGTTCCGCTTTCTCCGCGAGACGTTCATTAGCCGTCCCGAGGGGCTGAATATAATAGATGCGCACGAGACTCTGCGACTCAGTGCAAATCGTGAGTTCTCTCACTCGCGTCTGCGAATCGGTGTCATAGATTTGCACGCCGTAGTATTCGATGGACCGCAGCGGAACGGAAACTACCGCTTCTCCAATCGTAACTCGCCAGATCAGAGGAACGATGTTGGCTTTGACGCCACTAACTGGTGCCGGTTCCGTTACCTCTTCGACTCGCTTCTGGTTCGGGTTTTCGTTTTCCTGCGAGTAGGAATGCAAAGGAATGAGCAGAGCCGCTGCGAGGACGACGGTCTGTAGGTATCGATTCGTTGTCATTCCTCAGAGTAGGAGATTCTGGGCTCTCGGGTCAAGGTGGCGTCACACCCCCACATCAAGGCATCGCCCGCGTCTCGACATCGGAAATTTTTTCCGAGACTGGCAGGCTCACAACTTTCTTCAGTGAGCCATCTTCATTGACCCGAAAAACAATGATCTCTCCTCCGCCGAAAGAAGTGACAACGAGATGGTGCCCATCGGGAGAAACAGCAAGACCCCATGGAATTTTTTTCGTCGCCGTCATCCCGAGAGGATGGAGTGATCCGTCTTTCTGAATCGAGTAACCAGCAATGAAATCGAACTCGTGCTTGTGACCGCGAATCCCAGTGTAGAGAAATTTTGCACCAGGAGTTATGACGATGTCAGATGCGCTTACGCCTTCCGTTGGTGCGTCATCATCGGCAGCACGAGCCCGGCTCGAGAAGGTAAGCTTACCTGTTTCCAGGTCTCGCGAATAAACCGAAACTCCGAGGCCCTGTTCTTCACTGAAATACAGAAACGGAAGCTTCGGGTGATACGCAAGGTGACGCGGTCCAGTGCCCTCTGGAGGATTCACGTTTTTTGGGTCGAGGGCTTTAACCTTCCCTGATTTGGCATCGAACGAATATTGATACAGCGCATTGTTCTCCTTCACATAGGGAATGTAAAAATGTCGATTGTCGGGAGCGGTGAGAACGCAATGCGCAGCCTTTCTCCCTTCGTTCAGGGTCGTGATCGGCTCTGTTTCCGGAACGCCACCTTCGTTCAATCGATACACATCAATGATCCCGTCCTTGTAGTTGCAGCCGAGGAGATACTGCTTCGATTTGTCGACACTGAGGTAGGAATAGTCCCGCGCGAAATTGCCCATTACTCCGCGCGAAGTCTGATTGGTTTTCTCATCCAGATACTGAATCGCGAGGTTCCGCTCACCTGCGGCACCTCCTGAAATATAGAGAATCGGTTTGGTGGGATGCTGCGTAATTGTACGCGCTGAGAAACCCAGATCACGCGTTTCGACAAGGCGAAGTTCTGCATTAGTGGAATTCTCTTTTGACCCCGGTGTAAATGTCAGGGTGAGAACAGCTCTATCGGCTCGGCTTGGTGCATAGATGAGAAATGGCTGGGAATCTGCGGCAACAGCGAAGTGCATAGCCGACATGATGGTGATAAATGAGAGGCCGGTTTTTTTCATCTCGTTAGCTTTTCCTCGATTGTGAGTTGTTGATTGATTTGGGGGTTCAAAACAATTTGCGTGACTCCGGTAACGGGCCAGAAAATTTCGATTCGCTTGATCGCAGCGATTTCCTTCAGGCCAAAATGGAGCTCCAAGGGGTTGGCCCCAAAACTGCCACCGCTCGACATCCACTGGTAGAGGGAATGTTCCTTTTCGCCTTCTTCATGTATGACCACTCGGGCGCGAGCCCCGACACCGTAGAAGTTCGTGCGCTTTCCGCGAAGACGAATCGAAATCCAGTTCTGCCCAAAACCCGGATTCTCAAAAAGAGCGTCGAAGAAGGTATCTCCCCTCAAAGCCCCACCCATTTGTTCAAAAACGTCCAGATCGCCATCTCGGTCAAAGTCAGCGAAAGAAACAGCGTGTCCTTTCTGCAGGTGCCCCATGCGACTTGAAAGTGTGAAGTCGTAGAAGAGGTCATCTCCGTTAATCAAAAGCGTGTTAGGGAACGTCGAATCATAACTGGGAGTCCCTGATCCGAGATACACATCGGGTCGCCCATTATTTGTGAGGTCACCAAAGTTGCTCCCCATCGGGAGAGTGGGGCGGGCGAGACCTGCTTTTCGGGCAACATCAACAAAAGTAATTCCATTGCGGTTTTCAAAAAGCGCAGGAATACGACCGTCGGCCAGCATCCTGCCTCCGTAGTAATCCCGGTAGTCATCACCGGAGCAACTATAACTGCTAACGAACAAGTCGAGCCAACCATCGTTGTTGTAGTCAAAAAACCAGGTAGGGAAACTTCGAATTGGTCCTCCGTCAGCAGTCGCCAGCAAGTGACTGCAGTCTTCAAAGGTCCCGTTGCCCTTGTTGCGAAAAAGGCGATTTTCACCTCCCAGGCACGAGAAAAATACGTCCGGATAGCGGTCCCCGTTGAAGTCTCCGCTGGTCACCCCCTTGACGAAACTCGTTACTTTCAGGTTTGCCTCGTCAGCTACATCGGTAAAAGTGCCACTATCATTTCGAAACAGCTGACTCGGCGCAACGAAGTCGCCGATAGACTCGTTGCCAATCAGGAGATCGAGGTCACCATCCAGATCATAATCGACCCACTCGGCAGTCTGAGTTGGGTAGGCTGGTTCTGCTAGTCCAACGGCAAAGGTGACGTCGACAAAATTCCCTTCCCCGTCATTTTGCAGCAACGAATTGGGATGCATTCCCCTTGCGCCCATCCATCCGCCGCGAAGGACCAGCACGTCGAGGTCTCCGTCGTTGTCGTAGTCAGCCTGCTTGAGATTCAGGCCTCCCTTGATTCCACTCAGGCCTGCATCTCGCAGAGTAAATTTTCCGTTTCCGTCGTTTTCAAAAAACTTCGCATCTATTGCTGGATCCCAGGAGCTGACGAGGATATCCAGTGTTCCATCCCCATTCAAATCATCGGCAACGGCCCCTCCCGCGTGACCGTAGGTATTCACACCCGCCGCTTCACCAATGTTGCGAAACGCAGGAAAATCATCACCGGCCTTCCCCGGTAGAACAAATGAAGGAATTTTTCCTTCATTGGGAGGCTCAATGAGCCATCTTTTCGGAACTTTTTCCGGGTGTTCACCGAGCGTCATATATGCCAAATTGAGTAACCACATCGACTGCCCTTCGGCCTTTTTAGGAAGCGTCAACTTTTCGAGAAACTGCTCCAGATAGAGAATCGTTCGTCGCGAACCAAACTCGTTTTTGTGTTGCGCGGCGGGAGACAGAGGAAAAATACAGCTTTCGGGATTCGGCGCTGCGCAACAGTTCTCTTTCTCTGCCGCGCGAAACCCTGCCACACTTAACTGACTGATCACATTGATGATAAGGGATTTCTCGACTCCATCGGAATTTGCTCCAAACTCGACGAGCTTCAGGGCCTCTTCAAAATGAGCAATTGATTCTCTCTCGAAGCCTTGATTCAGCTCTTCGCTAGCAAGACGAAACAGTGTCTCAAAACGCTCCTTCGTCGATGACGTATCTGGAAGCTTCTCCCAGGCTTCTCGATATTCCTCAATCCACTTTGTCCCGAGAAAATAGTTCGTGCTCGGTGTCTCTGCCTCGATCTCTGCCAATCTCCTTACCATTTTCCGGTGCGAAGCCTGATCATCCGCTGCCAGAGGTAAGACAATGCCGAAAGCAAACGCCCAAATGAAAATGTGACTTCGGTAGTTCAATTTCGGAAACATCGTTCTGCGGCCCTGTCCAGACAAGTGCAATCGCGTCCGGTTTCGGGGTACAAAAAAGCCGGAGTTCTCGCTCCGGCTTTTTCGTAGATTGGGTTCTGCGAACCGATCGATCAATGGTAGGCAGCCTGCGAACCTTTAATGTCGCGCTTCTTGAGCCACGGCATGAGGTTGCGGAGACGTTTCCCGACCTTCTCGATCTGGTGCTGCTCGCCTTCCTTACGGAGTGCTTTGAAATTTTTGCATCCGGTATCGGACTCCTTGATCCACTCTTTGGCGAACTTGCCGGACTGGATGTTCTTGAGAGCGCGCTCCATCTTCTTTTTGACGGATCCGTCGATGATGGTTGGACCGGTCTTCACGTCACCCCACTCGGCGGTGTCGGAGATGGAGAAACGCATTCCGGAAATGCCGGACTCGTTGATGAGGTCAACCGTGAGCTTGAGCTCGTGGAGACACTCAAAGTAGGCCATCTCGGGCTGGTATCCCGCTTCGACGAGAACTTCAAAACCGGCCGTGATGAGCTGGCTGACGCCACCGCAAAGAACGGTCTGCTCTCCGAAAAGGTCGGTCTCGGTCTCTTCCTTGAAAGTGGTCTGGAAAACACCGGCGCGCGTTCCTCCGATTCCCTTGGCCCAGGCGAGAGCAATTTTCTTGGCCTGGCGGTCGGCGTTCTGCTCGATCGCGATGAGAGAAGGAACACCTTTGCCTTCGACGAACTGACGACGAACGATGTGTCCGGGTCCTTTGGGAGCAACCATGATTACATTGACGTAGTCAGGAAGCTTGATCGTTTTGAAGTGAACAGCGAAACCGTGTGAGAAAAGAAGCGTCTTTCCCTTCTCGAGGTTCGGCTCGATGTCGGAATTGAAAATACTGGCGATCTTCGTGTCGGGTGTCGCGATGAAGATGACATCGGCCGCTTTGACTGCGTCTGCGGTGTCCATGACCTTGAAGCCATACTCTTCCGCGACGGCGCGGGATTTGCTCTTTGCATAGAGTCCAATGATGACCTTCACGCCGCTGTCCTTGAGGTTCAGTGCGTGTGCGTGTCCCTGGGAACCGAAGCCGATCACGGCACAGGTTTTGCCCTTGAGCACTTTGAGGTCTGCGTCCTTGTCTGTGTAGATTTTTGCTGCCATCTCTATTCTCTTTTTGAGGCGCGTAGGTTCCGCGCAAAGGGTCGGATGGTCAAACGGCAATTTTGCCAAACGTTTAACGTTCAACTTTCAACGTTGAACGTTTAATTCCTGCGAGTGGAGGAGATGACGCGGTTGCCGGATGGGAGGACGACGCGGAGCTTGCTAACAGCTTTTTCGATGATCGCAATTGCTTCGTCAATTTCTTCTTCGGCAGTGTGTCGGGAAAGAGAAAACCGCACACTGCTTCGCGCGCGTGACGAAGAATGCCCCATCGCGCGAATGATTCGACTCGGTTGGACGGAACCCGTGCTGCAAGCCGAACCGGGGGAGCAGCAGACGCCGGCCTCATCGAGAAGGATCAGCAAGCCCTCGCCATCGACACCGGAAAAATAGAGATTGCTTGTGTTGGGAAGGCGTTCTGCTTCAGCTCCATTCGCCTCAATGCCTTCCACTGAGTCGATGACTCTTGTTTCGAAGCGATCCCGCAGGGAGGATATCTTTGCCGCTTCCTCGAGACGACTCGCAGCCAACTCGGCCGCGATACCGAGTCCAACAATCCCGGGAACATTTTCCGTCCCGGAACGCCGGTTGTTTTCCTGTCCGCCGCCAGCTACGCTCGGATGAAAACGAGAGTGGCGATTCAGATACAAGGCACCAATACCCTTCGGCCCATGCATCTTGTGGGCGGAGAGGGACAGGGCATGGATAGGTATATTCCCGACATCCACCGGGATTTTGCCAACGGCCTGCACCGCGTCAGTGTGGAAATAGACCTTGTGTTCAGCAGCGAGCTCGGCTGCCTCTGCAACTGGGCTGATCACTCCGGTTTCGTTGTTCGCCCAGATCATCGAGGCGACGCCATACTTTTCCGAGGCCAGAGCTTCCTTCCACTCGACCAAACAGGGTATACCCGACGACCGAACAGGGTTGAGTCCTTGATCTGAAACTGTTAGGTCTTCGTCTAAAGACTCTGCAATTTCGAAGACGGCACTGTGTTCGGCGGCGGTAGTGAGAAGGGACTTTTCCGGGGTGTAGGAAAGAGCGGATCGAATCGCTGCGTTATTGGATTCCGTTCCACCGCTCGTAAACACGATTTCTTCGGGATGGGCACCGATCAGCGCAGCAACTTTCTCGCGAGCTGACTCAATAGCTTTGCGTGATTCTTTACCGAAACGATACCCGGCCGAGGGATTGCCATAGTGGTCATCAAGCCACGGGAGCATCGCATCGCGGACTGCGGGATCGACGCAGGTTGTTGCATTGTTGTCGAGATAGATCATTGGAGGCTGACTTCGAAGTTTTTCTCCTGCAGAATTCCGAGTGTTTCGCCGACGAGGAAGAGAGAGCCTGCGACAAGTGTGGGTGTCGATGCCTTTTCGAGAGCTTCTGCGAGCGAGCCTTTGCTCGCTGTCGGTAGATCGGCCGCTCCCGCTTCGATCAGCGCGGCTTTCATTTCATCCGTCGAAAAGCGCCGCTCGGATTTGATAGGAACAAAGGTGACGGATTGGAGAATCGGGAGAAGTTCGCGAAAAATTCCGGCGACGTCTTTGGAGTCGGCTGCACCAAAAATCAGGTGGGCTTTCTTTTCCGGAAAATTCTCCCTCCAGGTTTCGCGCAGCATTTCGGCAGCTTCTGCATTGTGAGCTCCGTCGAGAACGAATCGATCTTCGATAATCTGAAAACGGCCGGGCCAGTTCGCCTTCGCAAGTGAGTCGCGAATTCCGTCGCGGGTCAGGCGATCTTCTTCTACGCGGCAAGCCGCTTCGACGGCGAGTGCAGCATTCCCGCGCTGATGTGAACCGGACAGCCCGAGTTTCCAGTCCTCCGGGAGAGGATGAGCCTCAATGTAGGGAATGCCCAGCGCGAGGGCACGACGCCCCACAACATCGCGAGCTTCGGGATGAAGATCGCCAGCGATGACGGGCGTGTCGGGTTTGAGGATCCCTGCCTTTTCTCCGGCGATTTCCCGAATCGTATCGCCAAGCCACTGCTGGTGGTCGAGCCCGATGGGAGTGATGACGCTTACATTGGCCGGAATCGCGTTGGTCGAGTCGAGCCGCCCGCCCATTCCGGTTTCGAGAATCGCAACTTCACAGTTTTTCTCCTGAAAATGCTGCATCGCCAGAACAAGGCTGATTTCGAAAAAGGTCGGATGCGCTTTCCAATCCGCAATATGCTCGTGAATTTCAGTGAGAATGCGAGCGACGTCGGCCTCTGGAATCATTTCCCCACAGACTCGTATTCTCTCGCGGAAGGTGACGAGATGCGGAGAAGTGAAGAGCCCAGTGGTCACGCCGGCATCTCGCAGGATGCGCTCGGCAAAGGAGCAAACCGAGCCTTTGCCGTTGGTTCCAGCGACATGAATGACTTTCATTCCCTCCGGCAGCGGAAGAAGGGAAAACTCGCCGAGGAGACGCTTCGTATTTTCCAGACCCAATTTGATGCCGAAATTCTGCGTGCTGTAAAGCCAGTCGATGGATTCGTCGTAGTTCACGGCAGAATGATACGGACACGAAAAAGCCCTGTCCACGGGCAATTCCGCGGACAGGGCTTGGAAGCTATATTGGAGGTTATCTGTTGAAGGGAAAGATTTGCCGGCAGGTGGATTGGTTTGTCTGAGTGAACGCGGATGAAAGTCTGGGGATTTTCGGAAGGCGTCAAAAGTTTCAGCCCATCCCCTTCGAGCCGTTCTTCCCAGTGTTCCCCGCTGATATTGATGATCGCGTTTTCCGACGATTGCTGAATTGTCAATTGAGACTGGGCACTAGTACTTCACCTTCTTTCGCTTCACCTTAAGAGGAGACTCCCCACTTTCTTTCTTCAGCTTGTTGATCTGGTCTCGAATCAATGCAGCGCGTTCAAACTCGAGCTTTTGTGCAGCTTCCTGCATTTCTTCTTCCAGCTCGCGAATGACGGCGAGGGTATCGATGTCTTCACCTGATTCGGCCACGAGGGATTGCTCGACTTCTTTTCCTCTCTGAAAAACGCGGAGTGTTTCCTGGTCGCTGCGGACAACGGTCGTAGGCGTGATGCCATGCTCTTCGTTGTACTCCTGCTGCACGCGACGGCGGTATTCGGTAATGGATATCAGGCTCTGAATCGAATCGGTTACCTGATCTGCAAACAGAACCGCTTCGCCATTCACGTGACGAGCAGCACGACCGACCGTTTGAATCAAACTCGTCTCGCTGCGGAGAAATCCCTCTTTATCGGCATCGAGTATGCATACAAGGCTGACCTCGGGGAGGTCGAGTCCTTCGCGAAGCAGGTTGATTCCGACAAGGATATCAAATTCGGCTGCTCTCAAGCTGCGCAGGATCTCAACCCGCTCAATCGCATCGACGTCAGCGTGAATGTAGCGAACTCGCAGTCCGACGTTGCGGAGGTAGTCGGTGAGATCCTCGGCCGTCCGCTTCGTGAGTGTTGTGACGAGGACGCGCTCGTTTTTCTCAATGCGCTGCTGGCAAAGCTCGATCGTTTCATCAATTTGGCCCTTGAGCGGGCGCAAAGTCAGGGTCGGATCGAGCAATCCGGTCGGGCGAATGATCTGTTCAACGATGAGGTCCGCACCTTTTTTCGTGGGGTCGAATTTCTCGATGGGCTGCTTGCTTCCAGAAATGCGGGGTAGTCGCTCAGGGATGAGTTCCTCTTCGCCGATCCTCTTTCGCTTGTGGGGAATGTATCCTTTGCGGCCCGCTGTCGAATTCTGGATTTCGAATTTGGCAGGCGTCGCGCTGACGTAAAGTCGCTGGCCCGTCGCGCCCATATATTCGTCGAACTTGAGGGGGCGGTTGTCGAGCGCACTGGGGAGGCGGAATCCAAAATCGACCAAGGTCGTTTTCCGTGAGCGATCCCCCTCATACATTCCACCAATCTGGGGAATGCTGACGTGGGACTCATCAATGACCGTGAAGAAGTCATCGGGAAAGAAATCGATCAATGTTCCCGGCTTGGCTCCGGCAGGACGACCAGTGAGATGACGGGAATAGTTCTCAATTCCCTGACAAAACCCCATTTCCTGCATCATCTCGATGTCGTATTCGGTCCGCTGCTTGATACGTTGGGCCTCAAGGTATTGCTGGTTCTTTTCGAAATGCTCAATGCGCTCCGTTAGCTCGGCACGGATATCATTGATCGCTCGCGCCATCTTGTCCTTCGGCGTCACGAACTGCTTTGCCGGGTAGAAGGTCACATCGTCGAGTTGATGGCGACTGTTTCCCGTGAGCGGATCGAAAAGCGTGATGCGATCAATTTCATCTCCGAAAAACTCGACGCGAATGCCCTCGTCATCGAGGTAGGCCGGGAAAACTTCGACGACATCGCCGCGGACTCGGAATTTTCCTCGACCAAATTCGATGTCGTTTCGCTCGTAGAGAATCGAGACGAGGTCTTTGAGAAAATCATCCCGATCGAGATCCTGACCGACCTTTACCGGGATCATCATGTCCTTGTAATCATCGGGAGAACCGAGGCCGTAGATGCAGGACACACTTGCAACGACGATAACGTCTTTTCGCGTCAGCAGCGAACTCATCGAAGAAAGACGAAGTCGTTCGATCTCGTCATTGATCGAAGAATCTTTCTCAATGTAGGTATCGGTGCGCGGAATGTAGGCCTCCGGCTGGTAGTAATCAAAGTAGGAGACAAAATACTCAACCGCGTTGTTCGGGAAGAAGCTCTTGAACTCGCTGTAGAGCTGCGCCGCGAGCGTCTTGTTGTGCGACATGATCAGCGTCGGCTTGCCCAGCTCCGTGATCAGGTTCGCTACGGTGAAGGTCTTTCCCGATCCGGTGACCCCAAGCAAAGTCTGGTGTTCATTTCCAGCGAGAAGCGATTTCGACAGCTTGGCAATCGCCTGCGCCTGATCCCCCTTGGGTTCAAATTCGGAACTGAGCTGAAAACGCGACATTCTTCGCTACGGTCGCGACGCTGTCAGGACCCCGCAAGCGCAAAGTCGCGTTGTTGCGGTCTTACTTGCCGAGCTTGTCGAGAATGTTGCGCGTGATCGCTACGACGGCTGGGTCGTTTCCTTTGAGTCCGTGAGCCCAATCGGTTGTTCCTGCCGTGACAACGGTTCCCCCACCCTTTGTGGTATAGAGCCCTAGAACCGCATTTCCCGAGTGGTCCGGTCCCGGCCACTTCTCATACCAGGCACTGTCTCCGGGCGCCCACTTTGCCGGCGCTGTCGCAAGAATCGTAAAGTTTTCCGGCGTGCCGTCTTTCCCAGTCGGAAAAGGGAGGCCGTCGCGCCATTCGATTTCGCATCCATCACATTCGTAGCCAACGATCGTGTCCTTGCCTCCAAATTCCGCGCCTGCTTTCAAATCGGTGCCTTCGAACAGCCAATGATCGGCGCGATGAACAGTGAAGGCGCCGCTTCCATCCATGAGCTGGCCATGACTGCGATGATAACCGCCGTGGAGAAATCCGACTCCAGTCAGTTCATTCTCGGGTCGATCGATGAGGTGGTGGCCCCAAAGCGAAGCGAGACTGGGAATCGTCTCTGCGGTCGAGGAATACACCTCATCCTGATTGAACCACTGTTTCCAACAGAGAAGAGAGCGCGTTTCCTCCTGCCAACGAACTTGCCAGCAGCAGGTGTTCCCGGAGAAAAAAGCGATGTTTCCGCCATCAGCGGCAAAGGCTTCCATCGTGTCACGCATCGGGCCGGACCAGTATTCATCGTGCCCAAGACTGAGCACGAGCTGATACGGCTTCACGATTTCCGGACGAATCTCGAGATCGTGATTCGTCGCAAAATCGATCGCGTATCCATTGCTCTCGGCCCAGGCAACGAAAGGAAGTTCCCATTTGGAATACTGAGACCTTGGCGGACGCGCATAAGAGACCTCATGCCCCTGAAGCCCGGCACGACCGTGATAACCGTAGAGACTTGATCCACCCCAGTTGTTGTAAGCGTTGTAGGTATGGGTCGCGAGTTGCAGGAGGATGCGGCCGTTCTTTCCCGGCTCTGCCGCCCGGAGAACGAAATAACAGGTGCTCTCGGCAGTTCGGGAATTGCGTTGCGTAAAGCGGCCACCGGAATCGCGAATCTTCATCCGCACTTCGTAGTATCCTGTCTTCCAGTCCGCGGGAATTTTCATCCGGTATCCAACCGGCCAGTTGCAACCTTTCGCAGATGCAGTCTCGGGGACAGGATACTCGAGCAGTTTCTCAACCTTCTCGTCTTTCAGAACCGCGGTGGTCTCTGCTCCGACTCGCGAGATGCTGAGAGTGCACTCCGATGCAGTCGAAGAAAGGTGCAAAGCCAACTCGTCACCGGGAGCATAAGAAATCGCTCCCGTGTATCCTTCGATGTAGAGGGAGCGGCCCGCATCAATCGCAGAAGTCGTCGTCGCGAAGGAAAAAACTACTGCGGCAACAAGGGGGAAAGAGAAATAACGAGCCATCATGCTGCAATCCTAGCGACATGGGAGGCGGTCTGGCAATGAGGCTGCGGGACGCGAGCGCGTCAGGCTATTTTTTCTCTGCCTTCTTTTTCGCTCCGTCTTTCTTGTCTGGAAAGGGAACGAACTTCAGCACAGTGCCGTTGATGCAATAGCGATTTCCGGTCGGGGTCTTATTGCCGTCGAAAGCCTCAAACTTCTCTCCTTTGAAAACGTGCCCCAGATGTCCGTCGCAGACCGCACAAAGAACTTCCGTTCTCGGGTAGCCGAGATGAAAGTCGACCGAGGTCTTGATGTTCTTCGCCTTGGAAGGATCGTAAAAGGAAGGCCATCCGCAATGAGAATCGAACTTCTCTTCCGAAGAGAACAGTTCTGCGTTGCAACCGGCACAGTAGTAGGTTCCACCGCCCTGTTTTTTGAATTCCTCGTAGACCTTTCCGTTGGCGCGTTCCGTACCTGCCTCACGAAGAATGTAATACTGCTCGGGAGTGAGTTCCTTTTTCCACTCCTCTTCCGTTTTCTTCACTTCAGCCTTGGGCTGCTCAGGTTCTTTTTCGAGAACTTGAATGATCTTGTCGTCCTTTTTGTCGTCGGCACGGAGCCAAGTAACAGCGACAAAAGCCAGGCAGAGAAAGAGAGCAGGGAGAAAATATTTCATCGGGAAAAAGTTCAGCATTAAAACTATAGCACGGTTTTTTAGACGGTGTGGGAGAGGATTCCGTTCACAATTTTTCCGTGCACATCGGTGAGACGAAAATCGCGTCCGGAATATCGGTAGGTTAATTTTTCGTGATCGAGACCGAGTTGGTGGAGAACCGTGGCGTGAAGATCGTGGACATGGACACGGTTTTCCACGGCGTGCATTCCGAAATCATCGGTCGCCCCCCAGGTTGTTCCCCCTTTGATGCCTCCTCCTGCGAGCAGCATGGAAAATCCTGTATGGTGATGGTCGCGCCCAGCCTTAGCTTTATCCTTGTCTTTGCCCAGCTGAGAATACGGCGTTCGCCCAAATTCACCGCCCCAGATGACAAGGGTATCTTCGAGAAGTCCGCGCTCCTTCAGATCCTGAAGCAGGGCAGCCGTCGCGCGATCGCTATCCGCGCAGAGCGTGCGGTGGCGCTCGTTGTTCTTGCTGTGACTGTCCCAAGGTTGCTTGTTCTTCTTGTCGACGTAGTAGACCTGAACAAAGCGAACTCCGGATTCCGAAAGACGACGAGCGAGAAGGCAGCTCTGACCGAACTTGGTGTCACCGTAGCGCTCGCGGACATGGGCCGGCTCCTTTGCGATGTCAAAAACGTCGGACGCTTCGGCCTGCATCGAGTAGGCAAGCTCCATCGCCCGGATCTGGGCCGAGAGCGGCTCCTCATTCTGCCGCTGCTCCAGGTGAATGCGATTCAGGGAACCAATCAGGTCGAGCTGCTGACGTTGTTTGGTCCGGGTAAGATGCGGATGATTCAGATTCGCGATCAGTTTATCGACCGCCATTTCGTTGGTGTCGACGGCGGTGGCCTGATGCTGGCCGGGAAGAAATCCATTCGACCAGAGCTGTGGACCCACGACAGGGCGCCCGGCCGTCAGGGCAATGTAGGAAGGGAGATTCTGATTTTCGCTCCCGAGCCCATAGGAAATCCAGCTACCCATCGAAGGGCGAATCGGCTGCGGATTGCCCGACTGCATAATGAGGAGACCCGGTTCGTGGTTCGGTTGATCCGTGTGCATCGACCGGATCACACAGAGGTCGTCCGCATGTTGGGAGAGCTCGGGGAAAAGCTCGCTCATGACAAGGCCGCTTTCTCCATGCCGGGAAAACGCAAAAGGGCTGGGCATGTAACCGCTGCTTTTCTGTTTCCGGGCAGCCTGTTCTTTCGGGATGATTCCCTCATGTTTGGCGAGAGCAGGCTTCGGGTCGAAGGTGTCGACGTGGGAGGGTCCGCCATTCATCATCAGAAAAATGACCCGCTTCGCCCTCGGTGCAAAATGCGGTTTCTCTGCCCCGAGGAGACGCGCATCGTCGAGCGCACCAGCAAGGCCAAGCGCACCGAATCCACTGCCAAGTTTGGCAAGGGCTGCACGTCGAGTCAGAAAAGAGTTCATGGTGAGGTTGGGTCAGTCGAGCCAGGCAAACTCATTCGAGGCCAGCAGGGCCTGAGCATAGTCCGCGAGAGTAGATTGCTGGAGAAATTTCAGGCCGAGGTTCTTTTCTGCCTCGCTGGGCATGCGGCCAAAAAGCAGGTGGTAAATCTTCTCGACCGACTCATCGGGAGTCCCGCTCAGCCCTTTGGCGAGAGCTTCTCCGCGAGCAACGAGCAGAGGATGATTCATCACGAACAGCTTTTGAATCGGCGTTGTTGTCTGGTCGCGTTTCGGGCTGTGGAGATTGGGATCGGGAAAGTCAAAGAGCGCCAGCATGGGATCGAGTTGAAGGCGACTGATTGCGACGTAAATCGCCCGGCGGTTCGCTTCCGGATCGCTTGCCGAAAACGATGGCCCGCCGACCGTGCGATCAAGGTCGCCGGACACAGCAAACAATGAGTCCCGCCACATTTCGACCGGTAGCCTGCGGCGCTTCATTCTCCAGAGAAGTTCATTGGTGGGGTCAGCGTTGACCTTTTCAGTAACAAGATCGCTCGATTGCCTCCAGGTCGCGGATAAAACAATCTCGCGCACGAGCCACTTCAGCGACCAGCTCCCTTCCTGCATGAAACGGTAAGAAAGATCATCGAGAAGCTCCGGATGTGTCGGCTTCTCACCGAGCTTACCAAAGTTGCTTGTCGTTGATACAAGAGGCTGCCCGAAGAGTTCGGCCCAGACTCGATTTACCCAGACCCTCGCTGTCAGCGGGTTTTCCGCGTCGACAATTTCTTCGGCAAGATCGAGTCGTCCGCTGTTTTCTGAGGTGAAAGAAACACGCTCCCCTCCCCCGAGCACACTAAGGAAACCCCGTTGCACTTCTTCTCCCGGCGCCGTGACATCACCGCGCTCATAGACGGGAAGATTCTTCATCTCTTTTGCCTCACGAATGAGATGGTCAGCATCGTCCGGCTTCTTGGTATTGCCGTCCGGTTTCATCTCGCAGTCTTCGACCATCGGCTTGTTGAACATCTCAGTGCTCGCGAAGACTCCAGCCAGAGCATAGTAGTCGCTCGTCGGAATCGGATCGTAGAAATGGTCGTGGCAACGCGCGCAGGATACGGTCAGGCCCAGCAGGCCGCGGGTCAGTGTATCGACTCGATCCTCCCACTCGTCCGCCATCACTGCGAGGTCACCGCGGCGATAGTATTTTGGCCCGAGCCCCATGAACCCGAGCGCAAAGTGGCGCTGCTCGTCTTCGGGAGAAATCAGGTCAGCCGCCAGCTGCTCACGAATGAAGTCGTCGTAGGGAAGATCGCGATTGAGCGCATCGATCACCCAGTCACGATAGCGATAGGCGTTCGGATAGGTCAGAGAGCTGTTGTTTCCAACGATGTGAGCCTGGTCCTCGGCATAGCGAGCCACATCGAGCCAGAGTCGAGCCCAGCGTTCGCCAAAGGCCGGCGAGGCCAGCAAATCCTCGACTTGTTGCTCGAAGGTCAGCCCCTTCATCTTCTCCCAATTCGGAGGCAGACCGGTCAGCGCATAACTCGCCCGGCGGAGAAGCATCCGGCTGTCGACTTCAGAATTCGGCTCGATCCCGGCCCCCTCGATTCGAGCAAGGACAAAATGATCGATCGCTTTGCGAGGCCAATCCGTCTGCTTCACTTTGGTAAGAGGATGAGGCTGCGGTGGTTGAAACGACCAGAATTTTCCCGCTTCCGCATAGTCAAACGGCGCCTCCCCGCGCGCACTTTCCGTCGGGAAAACGAACACGGTCAAAGCGAGCGTCATTGCTGTTGTAAACGCGGACTTCATCCTAAAAGGTTCAAACGAGCCAGAGTGTAAAGATTTCTGCGTCGGAAACAACTGGTGTAATCAAGGGATGGGCGCGCCTCCGCCACAGGAGCGGGTTGACCTTTCTATCAAAATCCTGTGCTGTCTCTGTATGATGAAAATCAAACCCTGTTTGGTCCCTCTGCTAACCCTGTTAGGTCTCCTATTGAACTCTGTTGGGTCCGTTTTTGCTGAAGAAAAGCAGTGGCAGGTCTATGATGGCTATCAGCCGGAAGGATACGGGCGTCATATTGTATTTGTGTCAGGCGAAGAAGAATATCGCTCGGAAGAAGTGCTCACTGCGCTCGCGAAAATCATGGCGGTTCGTCATGGCTTCAAATGCACCGTTCTTTATACGCAAGACCCGGAGAAGCCCGGATTTGTGAATACCAAGGCAGAGAATATTCCGGGGCTGGAGGCCTTGCGGACGGCGGACTTGATGGTTTCTGGTATCCGCCTCGGCGCATCGCCAAAAAAGCAGACCGGAGAAATCATGGAATACCTTCTCAGCGGACGTCCCTCGGTGAATCTTTCGTCTGCGAGCCTTGAGAAGGAAGGAGAAGATACCTACCAATTCACAGGGGGGAGAAAAGGACGAATGTTTTCCAGTTCGGTGGAACCATCGTCTGGAATTAAGGACGAGGCAAAACGCCGCGAAATCGTGAACGGCATCTTCTGGTGCTTGGGCATGGAGGTTCCGGAAAAGACTGATGTCACCTTTGTCGATCCTTTTCAGCCGGGCAAAAGCGGCGAGCGAAAAATCTCCGACTTTGATCTGCAATCTCCCATCTACGAACCTGGCGGCGAACCGCACGGGGAGCCATCAGCCCCCTATCACGACGTGACGAAAGGGCGCGACGGGCATGGCTACGATTTTGCGGATCATCCCGTGAATCGCCACCGCGTTTACAACTTTCACCGGAGACAGGCGGCGCATTATCTCCAACCCGAGAACGAGGTCCCGGCAATTCTCGCCTACGCGCCCGAGCTCGACGGCAATGTCTTTGGCCATTGGGGCAAGTTTCACAAAAACGGATACAAAGATCGCCGCTGGAACATCATGGATGTCGGCGCGGTGATGTGTGGCGTTTTTCGTGCGCCCGGATCGGATGCACAGGCCCGAGCAATCGCGATTCGGCTGAGCGACGAATACAGCTGCGCCTTCGATACGGAGACCCTGTCATTTACCCATCTCTGGAAAGGTGGGTTTGTTAATTTTCAGCCCAATCGCTGGGGAATTGGGAATGGCACTTCTCCTGATGGTAAGGTCATGGAGAAAAATCTTTCGCCGGAGCTGGAGGGAAAGTTCCTCGGTTACCACCGGATCGGAAACCATGTCGCGCTTCACTACCGTGTCGATGGGAAAGGCTACTACGTCACTCCCCAAATCGATGAAGACGGCAACCTCCAGGCAAAACCTATCCCGGAAGCCCTCGCCGATATGGCATTCTCCGGTAAGTCGCTTTATGCAGAAAAATCCATCACCCTCTCCGGCAAACCCGGAGAGCGAATTCCCGGAACACCGTTTGCCTTCGATCGCATTCCCGTTCCGCATCACAACGAGTTCGGTTCGATGATGTTTTTGTCAGGGCAGGATTTTTTCTCGAACGGGGATGCGGCCGTCTGCACGATGATGGGTGACGTCTGGCGCGTCAGCGGACTCGATGAGTCATTGGAAAAGGTAACCTGGACGCGCATCGCAACCGGACTCAGCCAGGCACTGGGGCTTGCCATCTTCGAAGACAAAATCTACGTGACCTGCCGGGATCGCATTGCCCGCCTCCACGACAAGAACAGCGACGGCGAAATCGATTTCTACGAGAACTTCTGCGATGCGTTCGAGGTTTCGACCGGTGGTCATGATTTCTCGGTCAGCCTGCAACGCGATGAAAACGGCTACTTCTATTTTGTCTCCGCCAAAGAGGGCGTCGTTCGCATTTCCCCTGACGGAAAAACTGCCGAGTCGATGGCCACCGGGCTGCGCAACAGCAATGGTCTCGGTGTAAATCCCAACGGCACCGAAGTCGTCGTGAGCACGAACCAGGGAGACTGGGCACCCGCTTCCGCCGTGTTTGAAGTTCGGCAGGGGGATTTTTACGGACGCCGTGCCGCCAAGGATGGGGATCCGATTGCACCGGCGATGTGCTACATCCCACGAACCTACTGCAACTCGACCGGAGCACAGCGGTTCGTCAATTCTGACTCTTGGGGATCGCTGAAGGGGCAACTTCTCACCTTCTCTTTCGGAGCGGGAACCTGGCAGATGATTTTGCGGAATCCTTCCGAAGATCCCGATCGCAGGACGCAGGGAGCACTCGTTCCCCTGCCGGGGGACTTTGAGAGCGGAGCCCATCGGGCGGTTTTCAGTCCGAGCGACGGTCACCTCTACGTCACCGGAGCGGACGGATGGGGAAACTACGCGATTACCGATGGTAGCTTTGCGAGAGTTCGATATCTTGGGGATGACCATTCCAATCTTCCGGTCGACTGGAATGCGCACCGCAACGGACTGATTGTCACATTGGCCAATCCCATCGATCCGGCATCAGTGAAGGCGGAGAATTTCTTTGCTCAGACCTGGAACTACGAATACTCCGACGCCTACGGCTCGCTTGAGTATTCCCTGAAACAACCGGAACTGCCCGGACATGATCCACTCCCCGTGAAGTCTGTTCATCTGCAGGCGGACGGCAAAACCGTATTCGTCGAAATCCCGGACCTACAACCCGCGATGCAGGTCCAACTCTACGGAGAATTGAAAAACAAGGTGGGGGAAAACTTCGTTCTCGATCTGTATCCCACCGTTCTCTGGATGGATGATGACTTTTCCGATTTCGACGGATACGAAAAAAGCGATCCTGACAAACCTACAGAGCTATCCTTGCGGGTTCGCTGGCCCTCACCATTCCAGCCAAAGGTTCCCCAAGGCAAGCCTGGGCGGAAGATTACCGTCGCGATGGTTTCCGGACTGCAGTTCGAGCCGGCTGAGTTCACTGTGAAGCCCGGGGAGCAAATCACAGTGTATCTCGACAACAAGGATTCCATTCCCCACAACTGGCTGCTCGCCAAACCGGGCGCCTACCCGGCCGTTGGTCTCGCTTCGAGCACGATGCTGACGGATCCGAATGCCGCAGCGAAGCACTACGCACCCGAGACCGACGATGTTCTGCATTACTCCCCGATGCTCTACCATCGCAATCGCTACAGCCTCCACATCACTGCTCCGAAAGAGCCGGGGAGATATCCCTTTATGTGCACTTTCCCAGGCCACTGGGCAGTGATGAAAGGAGAGATGGTCGTGGAGTAGCGGGCTGCGCCCGAACGTTCATCTTTCTGCTCTGCGCCTTAAACGTTAAGCGTTGGAAGTTGGACGTTCTATCACGAAGGGACGGCCACGGTCTTCCGTGACTCCGCTGCCTCATAAAACGCGAAGATCGTTCTCAGAACTCGCAGGGCTTCCGCCCCTGTCACGGGCGCTTCTCCTGCGCCAGCGGCGGCCCGGATGCATTGGTGCACGTAGGGGGTGTAGCCTTTCGGATCCATCGGGCCGTCGTAGTCGATCACTCCTTCGCTGGATTTGTCGTTTCGATACCAACGCAGGGGAACCTCGGTTCGGTCACCGAGATGCTCGGCATACTCGATCCAGCCATTCGAACCCCAGAGCCGGATGTGGGAATGGTACCCCTTATCGAGGTAGTAGCCGGAGTGCATCGTACCGAAGGCTCCGTTGTCGAACCGCATCGTCAGAGCAGCGGAGTCTTCGATCTTGAGCGGCTGGCCTCCGACGATCCCGGCGAAGCCGCTGACGTCGGTAATGGAATGGCCCGTCGCGAGCATCGTCAAATCGAGCCAGTGGATTCCCAGCCAGATGAGATGCCCTCCGCCGGCACGGTCACGATCGGCGAACCAGGATTCCTGATAGGATTTGTTGCCAAGCCGCGTCTGGTCAGCAACGAGATGCATTTCGGCACCATAGAAATCACCAAGCACACCTTCGTCGATCAGCTCGCGCATTCTGAGGACGGCTGGAGTGATTCGATTGGCGAAGGCAAACATCATGTGGAGATTTTTCTCCTCGGCCTTGGCCACGAGCGGGGCGATGGCTTCTGCATTGGTGCAGGCCGGCTTTTCCACAAAGAGGTGGCAATCGGCGTCGAGAAGGTGGTCGAGAATCGGGGGCGCATCGGCGGCCTCAAGGCTGACCATCGCCAGTTCTGGATCGGCCGCCTTCAGCATGCGATCGAGGTCCTCGAAAACGGCGGAGAGTTTTTCGCCCAGCTTTTCTTTTGCCTGGGCAAAGCAATCACCACTGGGATCGCAAACGACGACTTCATCGCAATCAGGCGAACTCGCAAGCGCATCGAAATAGGCTCCGAGATGAGCGCCTCCCTTTCCAGTGACGAGAGCGACGGGGATTTTTTTGTCAGGCATGATTTGTGAGGGGATGAAATTTTTTAGACACGAACGAAACGCGAATGGAAAAGAATGATCGCGAATTCTGGTATCAACTATTCGCGGTCATTCAGGTTCCATTCTTCATAGCGAAGCGCATTCGTTGTTCTTATCAGGGCTTTGTCAGGACAAGATCAGCCAGATACACGGCCGTGATCGGATTTCCTCCCTTGTTCTTTTCATGAGTAGAATACCAGGAGACGAGTCCACTGCCGTCGTCGTGCTCAACGAACCCGGGGTAGGAATTATCCCCGTCGCTGGGAAGCTCGAGAAAGGGCTTCAATTCGTTCTCCTTCAACCAATACAAAGTCGTGCGCGGCCCCTCCTCCGTCGTGCGTCGACCGCCGACGAGATAGCGGTCCCCCCACTTCGTGAGAAGTGGCCCTCCTACGTACAGGGGAATATCGATCAGTTCTTTTTCCTTCCACGGCGGAGCGGTCCGGGAGAGCTGAGCGAGATTGCCTTTGCATCGGCTGAGTGAAAGAAGCGATCCATCTTCTTCGAAGAGGAAAGCCGTCTCGTTTCCGAATTCCGGCTGAAAGAGAGAATGATACTTCCAAACGATTCCGTCGTCGCTTTCGAGCATGGCAGCTTCCAGGATTTTGACGCCTCCAGACCCACCGACATCGTTTGTGTAGTCGCGTTTTCTCCTCCCGCAAAGATAGGCTTTGTCCCCGTGGGCGGCGGCTCTCCAGATGTAGTGCCCGAAGGTTCCCTCGAGCTGTGTGGGTTCGCTCCATTCACCGCCGTCGGCAGTGTGAACCGCATAGCCGAGATGAAGATTGAGATCATACTCCTCGCGAGGAAGTTCCCCGTCACCCGACCACCACGTTCCTGTGTAGACAAAAAGCTTCTCTTTGAAGACCAGAAAATGCGGATCACGGACATCCCGTTTCGCGACAGAAAACTGATACACTTCTTTCCACTCCTTTGCGTCTTCGCTGCGAAGGATCCGAACTGTCGACGTCGGAAAAACCATATGTCCATCGGGACAGCTTCGAAAGGTGAGCCAGTATGCACCCTTCCAGCGAATGAGATCCGTGAAGGCGTTGTGTTCGCCGTTGTGCGAGATCCGGCGAATGTTTTTTGCTTCCACCTCGGGAGGCTCGGCTGCGGAAAGAACAATCCCGGAAGCAAGAACGGAAAGAATAACAGCAAAGCGTAGCATGCCCAAAGGATGCAGTCTTTTCGCGTGTCCGGCTATTCCCCGATCGCGGAGGTTATCGCCGGAAAAAGAAAATCTCACACGCGCAGGTGTGTTCTTGCCTCAGTTCGCCTCTTCCTTTTCAATACCCTCTCCATTTCCATCCATGAAAATTCTCTGCTCGATCCTCTCCCTTTTGATTTTCGCAAGCCTTTCCGGTTTCACTGAAGACAAGCGCCCTAACATTCTTTTCATCCTGGTCGACGATCAGTCTCCGCTCGATCTCAAGGTCTACCGACCGGAATCCAAGCTCGAGACACCAAATATCGATCGCATCGCAGCAGAAGGCATGGTGTTCGACGGTGCTTACCAGATGGGATCGTGGAGCGGCGCGGTTTGCCTCTGCTCGCGGACCATGATCATGACGGGACGCTCAGTCTGGCACATCCCGGATCGCGGAAATCGAAAGTCGAATCCGCACAATGGCAATCCCGAACTTGTTCCTCCCGATCTCGCTGATCAGTCCCTGCCCGCCGTTTTCAATCGAGCTGGCTACGACACGATGAGAACCTGCAAAAATGGAAACAGCTTCGAAGCGGCGAACCGGAAGTTCACTGTCCGCGAGGATGCGACGAAGCGCGGTGGCACACCCGAAACCGGAAGTGCCTGGCATGGAGACCGTGTCATGGATTATCTGCAAAAGCGCGAGGCAGAGAAAGATGAAGATCCGTTTCTCATCTACTACGGATTTTCTCATCCCCACGACGTGCGTGACGGAACCCCGGAGTTGCTCGTGAAATACGGAGCCAAAAATCATACCGATCAAAACTCCCTTCCCGAGCTGAATCCAAAACAGCCATTTCTCCCGAACAACTGGTTGCCCGAGCATCCCTTTCATCATGGTCACCCGAGCCTGCGTGACGAAGTCGTCGTTCCCGGAGTCTGGGAAAATCGGGATCCCGCCACGATTCGAAATGAATTGGGTCGGGAATTTGCCTGCTCCCAATACATCGACATGCAGATCGGTCGCGTCCTCGGCCAGTTAGAAAAGATGGGCGAGCTGGATAACACCTACATTTTCTACACCGCAGACCACGGCATGGCGATCGGACGTCACGGGCTGCAGGGAAAACAGAATCTCTACGATCACACCTGGAAGGTTCCTTTCCTCGTGAAAGGCCCCGGCATCAAGCCCGGCAGTCGGACCGACGGAAACATCTACCTGCTCGATGTCCTCGATACGATTTGTGACATCACTGGC
>Ga0255752_10000839_pt1 | contig 37203 bp, 44 predicted proteins | sample 011ome_25_FD_179952 | JGI IMG/M metagenome (GOLD analysis project Ga0255752, IMG submission 179952) | Coastal salt marsh microbial communities from the Groves Creek Marsh, Skidaway Island, Georgia - 011512CT metaG (version 2) | ecosystem: Environmental > Aquatic > Marine > Intertidal zone >... | reverse complement strand
CAAAAAGAAAATTACACCTTACGATTTTCAGATTCATCAGATTGCGGCCTACGGGGCTACCTACTTTGGCGAGGATCGGATGATGAGTGAAGGTATATACGGTGCCAACTGCTTTATATCTTCCACAGAGAAGGGAAGGTTTCATGCAGTCAGCTACAGCCCCGATGAACTTCGGGATGCGTGGAAGGTATTTAAAGGAGTGTGCGAGATATGGCGGAGCCTAAAGAACTACGATCCGAGAGCTTAAATGACACTAATGGGCCTCGCTATTGGCGGGAGAAAGAGTTCATAGAAAAACGGAAAATCTTTAACCCATTACTGACTTATAAGGAGGCTGTGGATGGATGGTATCGGGCATTCAATAAGTGCCAGTTGGCGTATGACTCGAAGGGCCGAAAGTACAGAACTAATAAGCCAAGAATACTTCCTAGCGAGGAGTGGGAGGCTAGACAGAAATTAAAGAAGATGGAGAGGAAAGATGGCGAAGTTTATTAGTTTATTTGCTGGGGTTGGTGGATTTGATCTCGGCATGGAACAAGCGGGGCATGAATGCGTTGCCCAAGTGGAATGGGATAAGAATGCGGCGGGTGTATTAAAGCACAGATGGCCGAATGTTCCCCTGTTCTGCGATGTATCGAAAGTATCGGCGGATGATCTGCCCGATGCAGATTTTATAACATACGGATTTCCATGCCAGGACTTGAGCGTGGCCGGTAAAAGAGAGGGATTAGATGGAAAACGATCAGGATTATTCTATGAAGCAACTAGACTTATTCGGGAACTGCGATCCCGAGGATGCGGGTTACGCTTTGCGGTGGCAGAAAATGTCGGTGGATTGCTCTCCGCAGATGATGGTGTCGCACTTGCAAGGTGCATCCGAGAGCTACTCGACAGCGGGGCTTGTGAAACAGGATGGCGAGTTCTCGATAGCCAGTATTTCGGTGTGGCCCAAAGACGGAAGCGCGTGTTCATTATCTCAGATTTTGGAGGTGAATCCTGCGACCAAATACTCGCTATCACCGAAAGCCTGCCAGGGTATCCTGCGCCGAGCCGAGAAGCGGGGAAAGGAACTGCCGGAGATGCTGGAGCGGGCTTTACAGCGAGTAGCTTCGGAGGGTACGAGCAAGGATGCGGAACTTTGCGAAGCCAAGGCGGAGATTGGCAAAAAGTATCATTTGCATCAGATTGTTTAGGAGGTGACGGCGATGAACTCGGATACGAGTGTAGTATTTGCACACTAGACTATACTGAATGCGGATGCCCTGGGCCAACTCAAGACGGCTATGAATACAAAGAGTTTAATGGTGAATTGTACGCAAGGGTAGGCGAGCAAAAAGCCATACCCATCCATGACATGGCAACTCGCCATGCTGGTAAGCGGGGAGAAAAGTCTGACGGCAAGGGTAATGGTTTAGGGGTAGGCCAAGAGGGAGATCCATCTCCAACCTTAACGAAGGGCGACCATCATGCAGTAGTCTCATGGAACGGAGACACAACCCCCAAGGCGAGCGAGGATGTATCGGTAACTCTGCGTAGCCAGCAAGGCGGGGAAGGCGTGGGGGTGGCATTTCAAAAGTCGGAATTAAGACTTAAAGACAAAATTGAATTAAAACAAATTAGCCCAACATTAAAGGCGGAAACCAAGCAAGGTGATACCGAGGTTAATGTTTTGCAGGGCAAGGAAGGCGTGGAGGTAGCTCATTCGTTTTATCCAACTGCGGGGCGAGAATTTCCCTTAGAAAAAGAACTTAGCTTAACAGTTAAGTGCGGATCTAGCTTGGGCATACCATCACCTCCAGGTGTACTAAAAGAAAACCTAACTGTCCGCCGACTCACTCCAATCGAATGCGAGAGGCTTCAGGGATTCCCCGATAATTGGACATCGGAAAAGATGGAACTGACCCTCGAGGGGAACGAGTGGAAGGCTACCGGCAAAGTGGTCAAACAGGCAGATGGTCCACGCTATAAAGCGATGGGTAATGCAGTCACCGTCAATGTGGCTGAGTGGATAGGAAAACAGATTGGAAAGGTACTTTTATGAAACAAATCAAAATGCAAAAGAAATTAAAACAGCCTCTTTATTTTAAAGGATATCAGACAAATCCACAGGGTAAAAAAACACCTGTTTTTACCACCAAGGAGATTTCGTACAGCACCAGTTTGCCAGGTGCTAGGAAGAAAAAATCAAAATGACTTTAAGAGCAGTCCCATTTTTTGGCCGCAAGGCGATAGGCAAACAAGGATACCTCCACGACACTCGGTGGGATGGGATTGCTCTTTTTACACTTATGAAAGCAATAATAATAATAGCACTAATCGCACTGGTTGGATGTGCGAAAAAGAATCCGCACCCTGATCACATACCAGGTATTTCCTGTCCCCAAAAAGGTCATGGGAAGTGTCCCTTTGGATGTCCATGAATATCGAATATAAAATGGGTATAGGTCTACCCCGAGGGGAGAAGATAATCGTAAAGGTGGGGGCAAGGCAGGCGGATATATGGCTCGATCATGAGGAATTGGCGTGGCGGGTAAAGATCGACAGAGATCTCCCAGAGACCACTTACCCTCACCTCGAGAATGCAATCCTCTCGGCACAAACACTTCTGAGGGAGGTTACATGATTGTCGCTTTCGATGTAGAAACCTTTTGGACCAAGCGATACTCAGTCGCCAAGATCGGACTCGACCGATATGTCAAGCATCCCGACTTCCGAGTCACCCTGGTCTCAATCGTAACAGAGGATGGATTTGAATGGGTAGGGGAGCCACAGAATCTGCTGGTCGAGCGATTGAACGGACAGACCCTAATCTCCCATAATGCGGAATTTGATTCTGTCTGTGCTCGAGCCGCAATCTTCAAAGGACAGATGCCCGAGTTCATGCCTGCTGATTGGATATGTACCGCAGACATGGCATCGTATCACCAGCTACCCCGATCACTTGCCGGTGCAGTCAAGGAACTCTTTAATGAGGAATTATCGAAGGATGCCCGTGAGCAGATGGCAGGGTTATCGGTGGAGGAGATCCAATCGAATCAGACATTTATAAACTATGCCCTTGAGGACAGTCGAGCCTGCCTGCGGGTATATCAGGAACTGGATATCGGCTTTCCCGAGAAAGAGAGACTGCTATCATCGTTGACCCGCCGAATCGCAAACAGAGGTTTGGCGATTGATGGACCTCTCTGTCAGCAGTTCATCGATAAGACAGATAAAATTTTAGAGGAAACTCCGAAACAAACAACCGAGTGGAGACAGGCCAACTTGGCCAATCAAACATTCGAAAAACTACTGATGGGTCAACGATCCGACCGGCGGGTTCCTACCCGATTAAAATACTGCGGTGCTCCACATACGAAACGATGGAGCGGTGGAGGTGTCATCAACTTCCAGGCGATTCCTAACGATGGAATAGGTGACATCTCAGCGAGACAATGCCTCAAGGCTCCCGCCGGTCGGGTACTAGTATCGGCAGACCTATCTCAGATAGAACCCCGCGTGATTGCATTCCTGGTAGGCGATCTAGATTTCCTCGGCCTAGTCCGTGGAGGAATCGATATCTACGAGGCACATGGTCGGGCATCCAAACTATATAAGGAGGATGAACCGATGGCCGAGCTTGCCCCTGAGATGAGAAAGCTATGCAAGGCGAGACTGCTGGGTTTGGGCTATGGATGCGGACCGGCAAAGTTTATCGAGGTAGCAAAAAGCTACGGGGTAAACATGACCGAATCTCAGGCGAAAGAACAGGTGCTTTTATACCGAGCACAGAATCCTGATGTCATGCTGGCATGGTCCAAAATGGAGGACCAATTTCGTGAGTGGATGAAGGAGACTCCCGAGTGCATAACCTTCGAAACTAGATGCGGTGTCCCTGTCCGATACTTCAATGCCCATGAGAAAGATGGGGATCTCTATGCCTCCACCACCCGAGGATATGAGCCGGTCAAAATCTACGGGGCGAGGCTATTTCAAAACATCGTACAGGCAACCGCCCGATCCATATTCGCCGATGCCCTTATCCGAATAGAGGCCGCCGGATTGCCCGTCTGTCTCCATGTCCACGATTCAATCTGCCTCGAGGTAGGCGAGGACGAGGGACAGGCGGCACTTGACCTTTTACTTCAACTATTAACCCAAGAATCTCCGAACTACCAGGGACTCCCCTTAGCGGCAGAAGGAGAGATCAAAACCCACTACTGATATGGGATGTCAAAAAGGAGCGGGATCGTTCAAGCGATGTGATGAGCCTTATCATTGGGTAAGGATTACTAATCACCCATACGCATTAGCTAATGGCTATGGCGTATCATACAAGAAGCAATGCAAGTATTGTGGAGCGTGTGGGGTGATGGAGAGGGGAGAGCCTACCAAAGGTTCTGAAGTGATAAATGAACAAGAATCTCAAGCATATGAAGAGGATCAAAAATTGCATATTCAGAATGAACGAATCAGGCAAATCCGTGTGGAGTCAGAATTAAAAGAGCAACAGAGATTACAATACAAAGAAGAATATCACAGGTATTTACAGACTGATACTTGGAAGGCTAAACGAGAACTTATTTTAAAAAGAGATAACTATACCTGCCAATCATGCTTAACTAAGCAGGCAACTGAGGTTCATCACTTATCTTATCAATCCTACGAACAGCAACCTGGTAGCGAAAAAGGATGGGAACTTATATCCGTCTGTCGAGACTGCCACAAAAGAGAACACGCATGAAACTCCACCCACTCCATTACATCCTATTCGGCATGGCGGTACTCGCCTTTGCATGGACAATTATATCCTTCTTTATAGCGATCCTATGAAGCCTAAAATAATCGGCCTATGCGGTCCCAAGGGAGTGGGTAAAAGCACCTACGCCAGGTCATTCGAGGGAGCCGCCATCCTGTCATTCGCAACCCCGATCAAGGAGATGCTCAAGGTGATCCTACCGCATCCCGCCTGGCTGGAGAAAAAGGAAGAACCGATACCAGGCTTTCCCGATGGAATAACTGTCAGGCGGATGCTTCAGTCGCTCGGAACAGAATGGGGCAGGGAATCAATCTATGCGAACATATGGGTGGATGTTGCCATGCGTAAGGCCGAGGATCACCTGGGTAAGCGTCTGATCATATTTGATGACATCCGCTTCCCGAACGAGGCGTGGGCGATCAAGCGATTAGGCCATAGGCATGAAATCCTAACACAAATCGTTCATATCTCCAGGAAGGGCCATGAGCCTGACGAGAATGATCTTCATGTGTCCGAGGCGGGACTACCAAAGTATTTTATCGATAAATGGGTAACAGTAGATGATGAAAACTAAAGTAACAGAGAAGTTTACATTTGAGGCGGCTCATAGGATAGAGGGCATTGGTAAAGAGAATGCGAGGATACATGGTCACTCGCATGAGGTATATGTGACGATAAGTGGAGAACCTGATGAGCGATTTGGGTGGGTTATTCCGCATGAAGAGTTTCAAACCAAGGCTGGGGCAATTGTTAAGCAGTTAGACCATACATATTTAAATGAGTTTATTGAGAATCCCACTGCGGAAATGATAGCTCGGCACTTGTGGTTAAAACTAATGGATAAAAAGTTCCCTGATCATATTACCCTCGAATCAGTCAAAGTCTGTAAGGTTGGTATGTGCGTGGAGGTGAATGGATGATAGAGGCAAAATTAGTTTACTTAGCAGGACCAATTTACGAGCAAGATGACACTTGCATCCGTTGGAGAAAAGCAACGCACAAACTTTTAATGAAGAAAAATGTAATGTGCATGAAACCTACAGACGCAGATTATCGGGGTAGGGAGACAATTGCAGGAATACCCAAGCGAATAGTTGAAAGCGACAAGCGTGATATTATGCATTGCGATACGATCTTAGCTAAGTGCGATCATCCATCATATGGCACAGCGATGGAGATATACTTCGCATGGAGTCTTCGTAAGCAAGTCATCGTAGTTACAAATTCTTATAGTCCTTGGATTCGCTACCATGCTGATCACATCTTTCCAACATTAGAAGAAGCAATCGAAAATATAGAGTTCCCTGATTTTGATCCGGGCGTTTCAAAATGATTGTGATGCCATCAAATAACGCTAAAGGCATTGTCCATTATTGGGCAGGCCAAGGTTATCCTGTTGGTTGGTTATTTACTCCTGAGTCAGCAGTAAGAGAACCTGTGCCTTGGATACCTTATTCGATAGACAACGGCAGGTTTGCAGTTTGGTCATCAGGTAAAAAATGGAACGAACATGATTTCCTCAAGATGCTTGATTACTACAACGAAACGATTTTAAAGCCTCGCTTTGTCAATGTGCCCGATGAGGTGGGAGATGCTGATGAGACAAAAAGAATGTGGGATAAGTGGTATCCCATTTTGGAACAATCCTACGATCTTTCTTGGTCATTTTGCGTACAGGATGGAATGACTCCTGCCGATGTTCCAACCGAAGCTAATGTAGTATTTGTTGGAGGTACAATGGAGTGGAAGTTGCGAAACCTAACTATGTGGACAGATGCCTTTCAGAGAGTCCATGTAGGAGCAATTAATACTCTTAAAAATCTTCTAAGGTGTAAAGAGTTAGGGGTAGAGTCATGTGATGGGACGGGTTGGTTTCGTGGACCCAAGATGACTGACACTCTTCATCGGTATTTTCGCATTCAGGCGGGGGAAGAGAAACTACCTGATCAAATGGAAATGTCTTTAACATGAAGGAGAGGCGACAGAATAATTCCGTTCGTAAGATGGCAACCGATGCGAGGCTGAGACAGATGCTTCGCTCGGTTCCATCCGACCATGCCGGATTTACCCAGGATGAAATTGCACGGAAAGCAGGAGTCGCCAAGCAAACAATCTCCAAGATCGAACGAGGGGCGATGATGAAAATCACTGAGCAGATCGCCCGACTACTCGCAGAAGAATAATGGCTACCCTCAAAGGAAATCTTCGCAGATGCCTCGAGAATCTGCCAGCAGGATTACTGTCTCACCATGATATCATCCTGCGACTCGCCCTCGTAGTCACCAGGCATATCGATGATGCGAGTGAGGCGGAAAGAGCAGTCGAGCATATCCTCCGAAATGTATCCCATCGACCCAACCAACCTTCCGAGGTCAGGAACGCTGTTAAAGGTGCTTACGACCGCCATAATAACCCTCATATCCCCTCCAACCCGATTAAGGTTACTCAGCCCGACCCATCGCTTAAGGAACAGAATCTAGGCGAACCTGGGCTATTCGAGAAATACACTATAAAATCAGACCTCATTCCAATGAATGCATCTGAAGCGGTCAGCAAACTCTTCGATCTTGACGAATCAATCTTTGTCCAGCGACAGGTGGCCGAGAAGGGGAGGCTCCTACCCGTATCCGATTGGATCGCTCAACCCGATCTATCCCAGTACCAGTTCATCACTTATAACACTTTCCCCGCCCAAGCGACCAACCGGTCAGAGGCACAGGTGCTTGGACGGAAATACCTACTCCACGAAACTGATGATCCATCCCTCTCATTCGAGCAACAGCTTGGCCTGATCAAGCGACTCGAGAATGAGGCCGAACTCAAGATGATCGTAAACTCAGGAGGGAAATCCCTCCACGCATGGTTCAAGTGGACTCCAGGGAACAAAAAGGCATTTCTCGAGCTATCCCAAAGACTCGGTGGAGATCCACGATTCAAACTAATGAACCAACTTTGCCGGCTACCCTGGGGAACCCGCCGCAAAGAGGCCAGCCTGCCAGCCGCCCAGCCGATCATCTATTGGAAGGATTGAATGATCCACCCGTTCTTTCTCAAAAAAATGATCGCCCGAAGATTCATAAATCTAGGCGTTCCTGTAACGGAAGCCTGCCACTTTGCCGATCAGATGGATGAAGAGAAATCAGTCCTCATCGTCCGAGATCCCGATACCTTTAAACCCGACATTATCGTACTAATTAAAACAAAACATAAATAACAACATAACAGCATGGCCAGAAGAGAAGACTACCTAACACCCGAAGTGCTCGCCGATGTGGATGAGGTGGACCGATACCTCGCCTCCAAGGGCAAGATCGATTACCCAACCCATACCGAACAGGATTCACCGCCCACTGCCTACTCCATAGCAATCGATGATCCCCTCCCTCCACCCAAGTTCCTCTCCCTCGAGCAGATGATGACCCATAACACCGATCCCATGCCCAAGCAGGTCATCGAGGGAGTCCTCCATAAAGGCTCCAAGATGATCATCTCAGGGTCATCCAAGGCAGGTAAAACACTCTCCCTCCTACACCTCGGCCTAGCCGCCGCCAACGGGTCCACCTGGTTAGGCCACCGCACAGCCACCTCGAAGGTAATCTACCTCGACTTTGAACTTAAAAAACGCATTGCCGCCCGCCGGATAGCCGAAATGGTCAATGCGAACTCCGACTATGACCCCAAGAATCAAAACTTTATGTACTGCTCCCTCCGTGGCCAGTCCCGTACCCTCGAAGACCTCGTACACCACATAGAAGACCTCGAGGACCACCGCCCCGACCTCGTAATCGTAGACCCCTTCTATAAGCTCGCAACAGGGGCAGATGAAAATGATGCCGGTGCTATCGGGGAAATAGTCAACCGCATGGAGAAGTTCTCCGAGCGTCTCGACTGCTCCTTCGTCTATGCCCATCACTTCTCCAAGGGAAACAAGTCTGACACGGACCACATTGACCGGGCAAGCGGGTCAGGCGTGTTTGCCCGTGATCCCGATGCCATCCTTACCCTAACACCCCACGAAGAGGAGGATCACCTTGTACTCGAAGCAACCCTCAGAGACTTCTCAACCCCTCCTCCTCAAGTCGTAGAATTTTCATGGCCGAATTTTATTCATAAGCCCGATATGGAACCCAAACTCAGAAAGCCAGGTCAGTCGAAGGAATCTAAAAGATTAAACGATAAACTCACCACAGCCCTTATCGAACTACTTAAACCTAATTCGATCATGGGATTAAATAATCTCCGAACCAAACTTGAGGAGAAAACAGGGGAGCCAATTACACGAGATAGACTGGTAAATCTGATTAAAAAAAGCCGAAATATTAGTGTACTAAAGACCGAAAAAGGTAAAGAAAACATCTACTCTTATACCGAATAAAGCTGTCTCAACTCTGTCTCAAAAGTAGTAGTGGAGGCCTTATAGTATAACACCACTACTAGTAGTAGTTGAGGCTGTAAGTAGTAGTTGCTCCTTTAGCAGAGCAACCTACTACATTTGCACAGCCTATAGGCGACCACTAGTCAGATTATTAGACTGAATGATTTGATCGAAAAAGCCGACACTCGGGAGAGGAGAATACACAGGCAAGAACCCTATGCTCGTAAAAGGCTTTGATCGGGTAAAGATGAGTCAGAGGACTCGCTGGATAGGGAAAAGGCTTTCTAGGGTACTCTACGGGGCTTAAAACGCTATTTCTGTGGATTTACCTACATACATCTCTACAGGAATAAATATCTGACACTGCTAACATATCTGACACTGCTAACCTGCAAAGCGTATAACCTACTGACACAGCCAACCTGCAAAGCTGGCAATCCAAGGATTGCAGGTCAGGCGGATGTCTCTACATCCGAAACCTCAGCATCGACTACCTTTTCATCTTTAAGGTTGGCAAGCTCGGCTCGGATTTCGTCCAGGCTCAAGGATTTCTTTACCTCGATGGTTTGGGTAGGCTCACCTTCGTACTGGCGATGCTTGTCGATTAATATGCCTGTGGCGATTGGGAGAACACCTGATGGGATTTCATCGTCATTAAGCTTCGTAATAAGCTTTTCTACGGCGAGATGGGTCGCAGTACCAATTAAGGATCGTAAATGCTTTTTAGACTCCTTCAGCGTATCTCCTTCACGGGATTTAACAATAGCTATGGTATGAGGAGAAACTTTACAGGTTTTGCATATCTGTTTGATTGTCGATCCCTCTGCCAACATTTTAACGACCAGGGCATAATCCTGTGGTCTTTGATCGAAGAACTTTTGTCCTGTAAAGATGTTTGGACAAGCTTCCTCGGTCTTCAGATTTGCCGGAAGGTTCTCTGCTTGCTGATAAACTCTCGGTCTTTTAGTAGGCATAAAATCAATCGGTGAGATAATTTGAGAAAGTATTCTCAATAAGGATCAACGCAAGTACAATTAGACATAATCACTATTTTACGCAATTAATAGTGTCATACTACACATAAAAATAGGTAAAACATAACATATTTAATCTTTTGTCAGAAATCACATACAAATTTTTGCCTCAGACAGGGGGGGAGGGGGTGCGGTTCGGCGGTCTGCCGGCCACCGCGACCGATTGTGTCCCATAAAAAAATTCTGACAAATTGCCCACCCCGAGGTTACTCGCCCCCCTGATTCTGCTACAATCGGGAATGCCTCTTGACTGGTCACCGCATCCCGCCATTCCCGCCTTAACCAAAGACGAGATGCTGGGAATGACTCCTGAGAATATTTTGGCATACTGGGAGAGGCGCGAGGAGGCGATCAAGCTCGAGAAGGATGATCCATATCGTCATGGCTTTGAACTGGATACCTGGAAGCGGGCAGATGATCAGCTTAAATCGCATCAGGAAATCCTCGTTATGGGAGGTAACAGGGCAGGTAAATCGGAATGGGCGGCTAAAAGGGTAGTTCAGTGTCTCGTAGAGAACCCAGGAACGATCATATGGTGCTTAACGGAAACATCGGCCAATTCAATTCAGTTCCAGCAGAAGCTAATATTTAAGTATATCCCTAAAGAATTTAAAGGATTAGGTAGAGGTAAGGTCGGATATCTGATCTACTCATTGCGAAATGGCTTCACTGCCGGCAAGTTTACTTTGCCTAATCGATCTGAATGTATTTTCCGTAATTGGTCGCAGGATATTTCGACTATAGAGGGTGGAGAGATAGGAGCTCCGCAAACCCCTGATAATCAAACACATAACATCGGATTTTGGGCTGACGAATTGTGTCCCATGCCGTGGGTCGAAACACTTCGCTACCGCACCGTGACCCGCAATTCCAAGGGAATTATCAGTTTCACGGCTGTGGACGGGTGGAACTCGGTAGTGAAGAGTATGCTGACGGGAGCAAAGACAGTGGAATCGGCAAAAGCTGACCTTTTGGATGGTGAAGAGGTTCCCCTGGTCCAACAGCCATTAAGGAAAGCCTCGAGCGTGGTATATTTCCATACGGAGGCCAATCCGTTCGGCGGTTGGTCGGCCATGAAGACACAACTGGAGGGAGAGAAGAGGGAAACGATCCTTTGTCGGGCGTATGGAGTGCCCGTAAAGGCATCAAAGACTGTGTTTCCCGCCTTCTCCGACAAGAATGTCGTACAGGCCAAGGATATCCCTGTTTTGGAGGAGGGAGCGGATGCGAATTGGGTGCTATCGATTGATCCTGCTGGAGCAAAGCCCTGGACGATGGTTTTGTTCGGGATTGATCCGCATGGAGTGGCCTGGGCGGTTAAGGAGTTTCCTGATTTTGACACATGGGGAGGATGGATTGATCTGACGAAGGGGGATAAGGTGAGTGCAGGGGAAGCGGCACAGCCTAATGGTTTCGGCTTAAAGGATTATGCGGAAATCATCCGGCAAATGGAGGGTGATCGTTATGTTGAGCGGATAATCGACCCTCGTTTGGGGGCGGCTAGTTATCAGAAGTCGGAAGGATCTTCCAACATTATCGATGATTTGGCGGATGAAGATTTATCGGTGGTTCCGGCGGAAGGTTTGGACATTGAGACGGGTTTGCAGGCGATCAATAATTTGCTGGCATGGGATAGGAGTAGGGAGATGGGATTGGATAATCACCCGAAGCTGATGATTTCGGATGAATGTCAGAACCTGGTGGCCTGTATGCAGGAGTATCAGGTTGGTGATTTGAAGCATCCGGCCAAGGACTATGTAGATTGCGTTAGAATGTTCGCAGTGGGTAATTTTGAATATTTCGATGAGGAGGAATTGGTGGCAACAGGTGGAGGGAGTTATTGATTTATGGGAAAAGTAAGAAAGTGGAGTAAGATGCAGAGGGACCAGGTGGTGCTTTTGCGTAAGGCGGGTACGAGTTGGCCGAAGATAAGCAAGGAGTTGGGAATCCCCCGTTCGACCTGCATAGGAATATGGAAGGAGGATTCGGATGGGAAGGTGGGATTACCTGAAGCTCCGCAGAAGCAGGTGGAGACGGCGAGGGTGCTGAAGCTGGTTCCGAATGCCCGGTTAATGCTTATCTATTTTGATGATCGGGAGGGAGTATTTAGGTGCGTTAAGAAGCCCGAGGATAATCACCCGCCAAAGTCGGAGGTATATGTCAAAAAGGTCGAGGGAGACGATGATCTGTATCGAATCGCCTGAACAGCAGGACAAGCGGATTGATTTGATGCTACGGGAGTTGGTTGTGGAGGAGGGATTATCTGCATTTGAGGAGGATCGGGAGTGCAGGATTTACACGATTCAGGAGATGGCGGACTTTGTGGGAGTAGGGTTTGAGACGATGCGAAGGATAGAGAAGTCTGCCCTGAGTAATTTTAAAAAACATATGTTAGAATTGGGAGTTAAAAATGGAAAGTAGTGGATTAGAAGTACAGGAGTTTGACGAGAAGGGGCCGGATGTAGATTCGATCAAACATGAGTTCAATGAGGCGAGGGCGAATCTGTCTTTTTGGATGGATAAGGCGGAGCAGGCGAGGGAGTGTCGTTTTAATGAGTGGGCAGGAAAGGATGAATCGGGAAAGAAGAATGGACCTGAAGCATTTCCCTGGGATGGTAGCTCCGATTTAGAGCCTAACCTTGTGAACCCGTTGATTGACGGGGATGTGGCTTTGCTGTCGCAATCGCTTTCACAGGCTAACCTGGTGGCGGCTCCCGTGGAGAGTGGAGATATTACATCGGCCAAGATGGTGAGTGAATTTCTGAAATGGCGGATGGGATCGATGACTGAGTTACAGAGGGAAGCGGCCATCGGTGCTAATTATCTTTTGCAGAATGGAATAACATTTTTTGGTACATATTGGAAGAGGGAGACAACTCGGGTATTTAGAGACATATCGCTCGAGGAGATTGCACAGATGTCGCCTGAACTGGCAATGGCGATCCAAGATCCCGAGATGAAGGAGGGGGTTGAGGAGATGTTCTTTCCGTTGTTTCCAGGGTTAAAGAAGAAGCGGGTTCGTAAGATGTTAAACGAGCTACGCAACAAAGGAGTTTCAAAGGTTCCAACAGAGAAGGCAGTGGTAAATCGTCCTGCGGTTAAAGCTTATGAGTTGGGTAGGGAGATTATTATCGATTCGAATGTGATTGATTTGGAATCCGCCAGGAGCATTCACTGTATTCATTACTACAGCCCCGAGGCTCTGATGCAGAAGGTGAATGAGGGATGGGATAAGGAATGGATTGAGGAACTGATTGAAAACTCGAAAGGATTTTATTCGGAGGAGAGTTATTCAACGGATCTCATGTCGTATGACACCGGCAACTTTTATGGTCAGCAGGATTACGAGGGCATGGTTCGGGTAATCACGACATATCGTAAGGAACTGGACGAAGACGATGTGCCTATATGCACGATTACCTGCTGGGCGGATGAAGCGGAAGGGCATGGGTTTCACAGTCCTATGGAGTATGATGAGGGGAGATATCCCTTTGTTGCGATTACGAGGGAATGCCTTAACCATAGATTGCTTGATTCGCGTGGATATCCTGAACTGCTGAAGAGTTATCAATTGGCAGTAAAGACAGAAATGGATGCAAGGAGAGACAGGGCATCCATGAGTACGATGCCACCAGTTGAGTTCCAAATTGGCCGCCGCCCAGAGCGTCTTGGTCCGGGTGCTCACTTGGCCGTTAGAAGGCGTGGAGAGGTTGGATTCATGGAGATCCCCCGTTATTCGAACGCGAGCATGGAAGTGGAGATGCAGATTCGTCAGTTGGCAGATAAGCTAACGGGAAGGCCGACTGGACCTGACGATGCAGTGGAGGCAAACAGTGTTCGTCAGAACCTGGTCAATCGTTGGCTCGAGGGATGGAAGCAGGTACTAAATCGCATTTGGTGCTTGGATCGCACTTACGGCGGACCGCAGATATGGTTTCGGGTTACCAATAATGAGCAGGGAGCGATGCTTATGATGGATGAGACTGCTGAAGTGTATGATTTTAATATTACATGGAACAGCATGAACCAGGATGAGGAGAAGGTTCTTCAGAAGTTGGATACGATAGGTAAGTTAATGGCAACCTATGATCGTCAGGGCGTGAGCAGATTTGACATTTATCTTCGCAAGGTGATTGAGGCGATTGATCCGAACCTTGCCAATCAGTTAATCATGCCATCGCAGGAGGCTACCACAAAGGAGATTATTGAAACATCGAATGACATCGCAAAGATTGCATCGGGACAGGTTGTTAACGCCCCTGAAAATGGAGCGAATCCACAACTTAGGCTTCAAGTATTACAATCGTATATACAGGGAAGCGAAGCAATACCGGCGACCGATGTGCAGGAACGCCTGCAATCCGATGAAAACTTTGCGAAGAGACTTCAGACATATGCTGGTCAGTTAGAATTTCAGCAACAGCAACAAATGAACGCCAGGATTGGTCAATTAGGTACTGCCCCTGGCAATGTACCAGGCACATCAGTGGCCGCTTAATCGAAAGGAATAATAATATGGCACCTTATGGGAAGGGAACTTACGGATCGAAGGTTGGAAGACCTTCCAAAAAAGCAAAAGCAATGGCTCGAAAGAAAATGAGTCCAGCAAAGAAGAAAATGTTGAAGAAGAAAAAGTGAGTATTACTTACAGGGGAATAACTTTTGCCGGGTATTCCAAGCCCAAGCGAACACCTAATCATCCCACGAAATCCCATGTGGTTTTAGTTAAAGATGGTGGAAAAGATAAGATGATTCGCTTTGGTCAGCAGGGAGCGAAGACTGCCGGTAAACCCAAAAAGGGCGAAAGTCAGGCGATGAAGGATAAACGGGCTAGATTTAAAAGTCGGCACGGAAAGAATATTGCCAAGGGTAAAACTTCGGCGGCCTACTGGGCAAATAAGGTGAAGTGGTAAGATGCCAAAGGACGCTTGTTACAAGAAGGTAAAGGCTCGGGTAAAGGTATTCCCGAGTGCTCGAGCATCGCAACAGATCGCTAAGTGCCGGAAGTCGAAGGGACAGGTTCGCAAGACTGCCAAGGGTACATCGTTGAAAAGATGGGATGCTGAGAAATGGCAGGATACACGGACCGGCAAACCATGCGGTCAGGGTAAGTCGAATGAATACTGCCGGCCAACCAAACGAGTTTCGAGTAAAACACCCAAGACCAAATCGGAGATGAGTAAAAGCCAACTGAAACGGAAAAAGGCTGAGAAATCGAAGGTAGGAATGGGCAGAAGAGTAAAACCCGTAAGAAGGAAAAAATGACATTAGGAGATGCAGTTGCCGGACTCGGCGAACAAACCGAGTGGGTAGTGATTAAGGACTTTATTAAAGAACAGAGGGATATGTGCCTGGTTGATTTTCAGGACTATACTCATGTGGACAATCCACAGAAGCTTGCCCGTTTATCGGGAGAGATCGCTGGATTAACCCGAATATTGGAGGCGTTGGACAATGCCGAAACTGACACCCCATCAGCAGTTTAAAAACGAGCATAGGGCATTGCTCAATCGTTGGCTTGAGGAGTCTGATATTGAAGACACTGAAATGGCAAAGATCGTGATGTCAGACATTGAGGAGTGGCTGGATGAGGATGTTGTCGATTTCGAGTGCGATATGGTGCTCGATGATGATGACGAAGATGAAGAGGAAGGGTAACCTCTACGAGCAGAAGTTTTTTTCGGAAGCCCTTGAGCGTGGACTGGAGGTCTTTGTGCCACTAGGCGATTATTTGCCACAGGACTGCCTGGTGATGAACACGGCGGGGAAGATTTTTAAGATTCAGATCAAGGGGACAGAATCAAAGTCTAAAGATAAAAACCGAACAGGATTAGGCAGATACATGGTCACAACTTGCCGAGGATCGACCGGCAAAGAAACAATCGACTGCACGAAGGTAGATGTCCTAGTGGCCTATGTCGAGGAACTGAACACTTTTTATAATATACCATGCATGGAATTAGACGGAGCAAAACGGATCGGATTGTATCCGCACAACCCTGAATCGAAAGCCAAGCATGAGGAGTACAAGGACAATTGGAAGATTTTTAAAGTCTCCTGAGTAATTTATCCGACCCCCTGTCATAATCAGAGGTGGCGTACCATGTCGGTACGCAGAAACCGAAACCGCAAGAGTGCGAACTTACCAAACGCAGGAAAATGGCAGATACAGAAACAACCGAGGCTTCGGGTAGTACAACAGAAGCAGAACCACAACCAACGCAAAGCATTACGACCCTTGAGGAGTTGACAGCATCGTTTGTCGATAAAGTCGAGGAGAGTGAAGCGAAAGAGGAATCCGAGGTGACCGCCGAGTCCGAGACTCAGCCCACAGATACGGAAGCCGACCAGGATCAAGATGTTCTTTTACAGTCAACCGAAACTGAGGAATCAGAGGAGGAGGAAACGGAAGAGGTAGCGAATGAGGAGGAAAGTGATGAATCTGAGGCGGAGGAACCGCCCAAGGCCGTAGGGAAGCTACTTAAACAGGTAGGAAAGCTCACAAAAAGAGCGAAAACCGCTGAAGAGGTCGTTGACACTCTTAAAGCCGAGATTCAAGCACTAAAAGCCAACCCTCAGAAGCAATCGGAAACCAGCCAGCCGGCACTTGAAGAAGTCCAGGACTTTCAAGCCCTGGAGACTTTGAGGAAGGAAGCACTTGCCGCCAAGAAGTTTGCACTTCAGCACATCGGCAAGGACTTTGTGGAAGTCGATGGAAGAGAGTATTCGGATGATGATATTCGAAACATTCTTACCCAAGCAGACGAATACCTGACAGAGAAGATCCCCGAAAGGGCACAGCATCTCCAGTCGGCGGCACAATGGCAACAGGATACGATTAACACTCATCCGTGGATTTCTGAAACAGTAGACAGTGACATCGCTGAAGAACGCAGAGGCGTATTTAATCAGCTTAAAAGTCAGTATGCTAATGTTCTAAACTCCCTTCCTAATGGCGACTTTATAGCGGCCACACTCGTAAGAGGAGTGGAAGCGATCAAGGCAGACCAGGCGGCCAAGACGGCCAAACCGAAAGCCAAGAAAGTAGCCAAAGCACCTCCACCGACAATGGGAGATTCCAGCCCGCCGGTACAAACTCAAGTCACTCGGAAGACTGCACAGAAGCAAAAGATTTTGGAGCGTAGAAGACTCTCGGAAAACGATCTAGCCGCACTTCTAGCGGAATAAAATTTAAAATCTTAAAATAAGGAATTACTCAAAATGGCTATTGCAACAAGCTACAATGTGACTAGCACCAAGGGTGCAAGGGAAAATTTGGAAAATGTGATGAAAACTGTTTCACCACAAGAAACTCCAATTTACAGTACAATCCCACAATCCGCCGCTCCAAAAGCAACTCTTAATGAGTGGTTGGTTGACTCACTCGCCGATCCAGTAGGATCAGGTGGAAACATCGATGGTGCTGACTTAACTATTTCAGATGCCGCTAACTTGATTGACACTCGTGCTCGTTTGTCTAATCGAGTGGCCACATTCAGAGATATCTTCGCGGTATCCCGTCAAGCTGAAATGGTAGATGTCGCTCCTGGTGGATCTCTTTTCGCCGCTTCTCAGGCTAAGAGTCTTATCCAACTTAAAAACAGTTTGGAAACTGCAATCGGATCAGGAAATGATCAGTCTGCCGGTACTAGCTCCGCTGGTGCTAAAATGTGCGGACTTGGTATTTGGTCTGACCCAACAGCAACAGGTAACACTTTCGACACATCCTTAAAGCAAGGATTCCGTGCAGTAAGTGGTTCCCGTGTTTCTATCGGTTCCTTGACTGAGTCTGCTTTCCGTGGACTTCTTCAGGCTGTTTACACTGCTTCAGGCTCGAAAGGTTCTTTCAGACTTTTCGCAGGACCAGCTTTGGTAAATAAAATCACTGACTACACCAGGTCTACCACTGCAAATAGTGATTTTAACTTCAACCAGGATGTCAAAGATGGCATCTTGAAATTGTCAGTCGTTACTTACATCAGTGATTATGGTCAAGTGGATATCGTGCCGGACCTCTGGTTGGGCAGAAACGATGGCGGAGCAAGTGGAGACGATACAGCCCTCGGAACTGTTAATACAGATCGTGGATATCTTATCCCAACCGATGACACTGTTTCACTTAAATTCTTGGAAGGCATGACCATTCAGGATCTTCCTGACAATGGTGCTGGAAAAAGAGCTTTCTCTGAGTGTATGGCTACGATTCGCGTAAGCAATCCTAGAGCACTTGGTAGTATTGTTTAATTAGTTCGGGTTTATATCAGCCGATAATGTTGTTACTTGGGAGCCGGTTTAAGGGGTTAGACCGGCTCCCTTTTTCTTTTTAAATATGAGTCTTAATATAATCGTAAGAGGCGGGAAACGAAGTGGTGGAATGTCGGGTGAAGAGATGGCACACTATCTTTCCAAAAAGGCAGAAGCACAAGCCGAGCGCGAAAAAGCTGGCTACAAGAGCAGGGCATTAGCGGCTCGTAAATACGGGCAATCTGTTAGCGGAGGGAAAGACTTCCGTGCAGTTCGATCTGTCGATCTTACGACTTACTTGAGACATGAGCAGGAGCGTCCTGGCTGTATGTCTGATCCCGAGTATTCGAGGGATTTCGCTAAAAAGAATCCTGAGACAGTAATCGGATCGTGAGAACTGTATCCTACAGCGACCTGAAAGATAGATTCACTTCGGCAATCGGAGTGGATTCTTTACTTTCGGTTGAGGAGACAGCATTCAAGAACTCATTAAATGATCGTGTTAAGGGAGCATGGACACGGGCACAGTGGCCGGAATTGATGTCACTGAAAGAAAAGACAGTGGCGGCAATTACCACGCCATTGGTGGCCGACAAAGCGGTACAGATCGACAACGACTCGGACATCATGGATGTCTTTGCGGTCTTCGATAAAAACCCGCTAAGTGACCGCCAAGCGATCAAGTTGGAATATAATCTGATCAATGGATATCTGATTCTAAAAGCAGACTCCACACAATCGACAGTATTTGTTCAAGGCAACCAGGTGACCCCCAGCAGTTATGGAGATCAACCAGGAGAGACTTCTACACTCCCACGATTCCTCGAGCGTTACCTACTACTTGCAACTGTATCTGATTGGTATAAGTCAGACGGCCAATTGGACAAAGCATTGGCACAAGAACAAATGGCAGAAGAAACCCTGGCACTCGAAATCGACCGAGTCGAGAGGCTGGAAGGAATGAATAAAATATCGGTCAATACATATCCGAGCTACTCGTTCGGAGTTAACATTTTAACCACAACATAAAAATATCATGGGCTTATCAGGAGTAAATATTCTCAATGCAATGGGAGCAGGTGGATCGCTTTATGCGAATGACACTGCCGCTCACACTGGAGATTTCACATCAATTCAATTCACCGAGGATTCGGTTCTTTCGGCATATGTCGGGAAGGTGGAAAATGTATCCGCATTAATTTCGGATGCGACCTCCTTTTCACAGGGACAAGTAATTTATGGTCCATGCACCTCTTTCACTTTAGCGAGTGGTGCTTGTTTAGCCTATAAAGCCTAATGCCTTATAATTGCCTTGGTTTACTGGTTGGAGACACCGATGCAGATAATGCAGTCGGCCCTCCCGTACCACCTGGCCCACCCGCCAATGCACTCCTGACGGAGAACAATGAACCCATGCTTACGGAAGCAGGAGATAATATAGTCTATGAGTGATTTACAAAATTTAACACCTGATTAAAAACTATGGCCACAAAAAAGATTACAGAATTAAGTAACCTAGCGACACCCGTTGGGGCAGATATTTTACCAATCGTTGACGATGTTGCAGGAACCGCTACCACGAAAAAAGTAACCGCTACTAACCTGATGACCCTAGCACCTGTGCAATCGGTAGCAGGAAGGACAGGCACAGTTACACTTAGTAACACAGACATCAGCGGTTTAGGCACAGCGGCAACTTCAGAAAGCACAGAATTTAGCCCTGCCTTCTTTAGCATTGTATCGGAAACAACCACAGCACGGACACTATCTGATAGTGACAACGGGAAAGTGATCGTTTGCAGTAATGCCGGGCAAGTTATTGTCACAATACCTTCAGGATTAACTAGCGGATTCAACTGTACAATCACACAAGGAGGAGCGGGAACAGTAACTATTGTAGGTTCGGGTGCTTCGATTAACGGCTTTAATAACAAGACGGCAACAGCCGGACAATATGCGGTAGTCAATGTTATACCTGTTGGTACTAATGCCTACTATGTTGATGGTGATTTAACTTTCGCACCCTTAATAAACACCTACTCCGTGGACTTTGATGGCACGAATGACTATATGTCTATATCAGGACTAACCTCCTGTTACGCTTTCAGTTGCTGGATTAAACCCGACTCAACTATAACTAGCTCTTCAGGAAATGCGGGTAATTTATTAGGACAAAACAGTACTGCGTGGTTTGGTGCATTAGGTGGTAATATTACAGGAGATTTTACAGACGAGATAATTACTATTAGACCAAGCAGCCAAACAGGTTTCGCTTATACCTCCAACACGGATTCTATTCCATCGTCAGCTTGGACTCATATCGCTTTTCGTTGGGAGGCTACTAACTCACAAACTAATCCGGGTGGAGCAGGTTATGATATTTTTAAAAACGGAACTAAAGTAGGCAACGCTGTTGGAACAAGCCCGATAACTAGCCCTATTACTTTCTCAACAGCACTACTAGGAGCTAGACAAACTAGTGCATACTTTTTCAGTGGAAAGATTGATGAGGTAGGTTTTTGGTCATCTACTGTTACCGAGGCTGATATTACAACTATGTATAATGGAGGTGTACCCGGCAACTTAACCACTCTTAACCCTTTCGGATGGTGGCGTATGGGTGATGATGATGGTGGTACAGGAACGACTATCACAGACCAAGGTAGCGGAGGAAATGACGGTACGCTTACTAACGGTCCTACATTCTCAACTGATATACCATCTTAATAACTATGAGAACATACTGCATAATAGACGCATCGGAAGTATCTTCCGTAGATTTTAACCAAGTTCTAGAGACAAGTGCTGACACGCTTAGATACAATGTGAATCCTGCGGGTACTAAGACCTTCGTAAAGTTCGAGGGCGACACGCCATCGTTCCTGGAGGGTAAAACCGCCTATGATCGTTCGGAGATGTTGACAATCCTAGCGAATGAAGAGTGGTCATCTGACGATCCTATATGATCTATCTCCTTTTAGCACTTTGCTTCCTGACCGCCGGATGTTCCTTTCGTTCGACCTATCCGACATTAGGCGGAGTGATTGGCGGATCAGTAGGTACGCTTGCAGGTGGCCCTGTGGCAGGAGGTTTGTCTGCGGGTGCGGGTGTGCTTGCGGGAGAAGCATTAAAAAATGCAGATGCACTCGTAGAGGCCGAGGAAACGATTGAGGCTCTAACTCATGGCGATGTATCTGCCCTGGTAGCTCAAGGCATGGCGGAACACAAGAGCGGATTCGCTGAGTTTACATCTTACATAAAACGCATTCTGATAGGGGCGGCAGTTGTGCTTGGTTGCTATCTAGCAATACCTATTTTCGTGGCAAAAAGATGTGCCAAAACTGAAGTCACAAGATCCACCACTCGACCTCCCTTTCCGAGACCTTCCGATCAAAAATGAAAAACATAATTCTACTCAAAAAGAAATTTGAAACACTCTCCAAGCGTGGGAAAATGATAACGATCTTCGTGGGCTTAGTGCTAGGAATCATCGTCTTGGACATTTTATTCTAATGATTGATCGAGTGTCAGTCGCAGGATTGAGTGGCACATTAGCCACCTTTGGTTTATCCACATTGGATAGTCTTTTTGGATGTATTGCTGGGATAATCACAATCGTCTACATGGGGATTAAAGTTTGGCAGGAGGTTAAGAAGAAGTGAGCAGATATCGCTCATATGGGAAGCTAGACGATCCATTCGTGACAGAAGGGGATACCTTCTTTCTGCGGATGAATGCGCGTCTGCGACCCAATCAGCTAAAGCCTGGTGAGGTAGCTTTGTCAAAGAATGGTCGCATGAATGATGACGGCACTTGGCAAACTCGCAAAGGATTATCGACTCTGTTTGGATCGATTACTTCGGGCACAGATGCGATCCGTTTACCTTATGTGATACAATCGGCATCCCGATCATCGGGAGTGGTTTCAATCGTATTAGATGCCACTCCAAGTTTATCCTTCATTCCTGGTGACAATATAACTGTGGCGGATTTAGATTCATCGGTTGATGGCACTCATATATTAGCTTCTGTAAACTTCACCACTAAAACACTAACTTTTTCTAACGCTGGGACGGATGCAGTATTTGGTGTGCAAGACGAAACAGTCGGAAATACATCCGTCTGTTCACCCGGTAATTCCATAGCTACAACTTTGAATTTTACCCTCAACGATGATGGAGTAAATGCTGTTTATGGATCAGCAGTTTACAGTGATGCCTCATCAAATTCGGATGATTTCATTTTCACTGCCACAAATAATCTTTGCATAATTCTTCGACTTAAAGATCTAGTCGTTTTTAAAAGCAGATATGATGCCGGAGGCGAAACAATAAATGGGCCTGTCGGGATGACGCAAGGTTTTGATAAGATGTTTATCTTTAGAACCAATAAGACCACACTTTCTGCAAGTCCGAAACTCAATCAGGTGGCTATATCTTCGGCATCTCAGTCGGGTCAGACCATAACAGTAAACACATCCACAGATCATGGGCGTGTGACAGGTGACTTTGTCACGCTGACGAACTTGGGTGGTTGGACAGTCAATCCGAATAATTGCTATGATATTACAAAGACATCTAGCACGCAGTTTACTGTGACAATGGATTCTTCGCAGACTGCCACATTTAATGTATCAGGGGCACAGGTAGAATATTTTGCGGACTTCACTAGCGTACCAAGTGGCACTTATACTGCTCCTCAATATCTCACAGATACAACCACCACAGCATCAAATGGATTAGTGACTATGGATGTGCCAACTCATGGGCTTTCAGTGGGAGATCAAGTGACAATTAGAGACGGGCAATCACCATATGACCTTTTCAAAGATCAAAGCGCTAGAGTTAATTCAGCCACCACTAACCAATTCACATTTAATCTAGGAGTTGAAAATGTATCAGTCGGGCAATCACTATCGCTGACTGTATCAAAACAATTAGCAATCGGTAAAGGATTCATACACCAACCTGCGGCTCCTTTTGGGGAGTTTCATCAGCGTAGACTTTGGCTCCCGTTTCAGTACACATCAGATGCACCTCCAACAGATAGGGAGATCCGTGATGAGATTGCCGTTTCGGACATTTTTGACAGTGACACATTCGATATAATCGGAAATCAATTTCGGACTAGTTCAGGTAAAAGTGATTTTCTGGTAGGGATCAAAGGATTCACACAGGATTCGGTTGTCGCATTTAATCGTAAATCTATTCATTTGCTCACGGGGGCAAGCGGATCTTTAGCTGATGTAAAAACGACTATGGTCACAGATGAAGTCGGAGCATCTGCCCGTAAGTCTATCGTTCAAGTAGCGAATCAATTTTTGTTTCTGTCAGATCGTGGCATTTTTGGAATCCAGTTCCTTGACGAATATAACTTGCGTGGGACAGGCACACCTTTATCTGAACCGATTCAGCCATTTATAGATCGAATCAATCAGAACTATGCATATTTATCGACAGGAGTTTATTTCGACTCCCGTTATTGGTTAGCAGTGCCATTGGATTCATCACCTGGAGCGGGAGATGCAACAAAGCTAAATACAATCATCGTTTATTCATTTATCAATGGAGGCTTTGAAAGTATTGATAGTGTAAACTCACCTGATTTTGGCATCAGAGATTTGTTGGTCGCGAGGGAAGGGGCACAGAATGCTCTGTATTTAACAACTGAAGAAGGTGGGATTCACAAAGTAGATTCAGCGGAGGGTGATGATCTTGTGTCTTTAACCGCAGGACAGGCCACCACAACCCCAATACCCGTAATCAGCCAACTAACGACCAGGCAATATGATGCCGACTCAATGGATCGTAAAAATTTCAGCAGAGCAGAATTTCATGTAAAATCAAATGATGGATTTTCAACCGATGGTAACTTGCAATTCATCACCGAAGATCCTGACGCGACTACAGAAACAACAAGCATATCCTCATTACTCGGAGGTAAATTAGCATCTGATGAAGAGGCATCTATTCGTCTGCGTGTCAGGAAGCGTGGATTTGGGGTTCAGGCAGACTTTAAACCTACCGATGGCAGACCTTATTTAAGGTCAGCAAAAGTGGATGCTAGGATAGCAGATAGATCAACAACTTCAGTTTCATAAGGAGAACTTAAAATGCCAATCATAAGCACAGCACAATCATTCTCGTCAGGAGATCAAGTAACCGCACTAAAATTGGAAGATATTGCCAATCAAGCAAGTTTTCTAACCGCATCAGGTACAGCCACGGATGGAGCGACTCTTGAGGTACATAGCACGGGAGGATACCTTTTGGTAAAAGAGGATGGAATAACATCTAATGAACTTCGTGATGATTCGAGTACAGATGCAAATCGGGCAGTCACTACGAATCATATAAAAGATTTAAACATCACAACTGAAAAGATTGCTAACGATGCTGTCGAATTTGCTAAAATTCAAGACATAAGCACGGCAAAGGTTCTTGGTCGAACAACAGCAGGAGTAGGCGTAGTTGAGCAAGTAGATATCAAAGATGAGGATGATATGGCATCAGATTCCAATACTGCCCTGGCGACTCAGCAGAGCATCAAGGCGTATGTGGATAATTCCATTCCCGACACATCTCAGCTTCTACGAGCTAAATGCTCATTTGATGGTAGTTCAACTAACCCTTCTGCAAACACAGGGGCGTTTAATATTTTATCAATTACTAAAAACGCAACAGGGGACTACACTGTAACTTTTAATGATGCTGTAACAAATCCTGTTGCTTGCGTTACGGCAGTAAACGCTTCAGCCACAAACCCGATGGATGCCTCGATACACACAATTAATTCATCCACAGTTCGAATAATTACAGGCACAAACACATCGGGCCTTATTGATGTAATTGTTCACTTAATCGTTTTTTAAAATTAAGCCCATGAAAAAGAAGAAAATCAAAGATCCATTGGCCGAGGCCGCCAGGCTTTTAAATGAGAATGCTCCCGAAGGAGAATCGCTCGCATACATTAACTCGAAAGAGGCAGATGTTTTAAAGCGATTGGGTGGGGCAGGAAAGTCTACAAACAGTTCAGGAGTTCCATCTTATTTCACCTTACCTGATTTTAATGCGGGAACTGCGGCACAGGAGTATGTAGCCGCAATGGCTGATCCGGCATTACAGCAGACAATGCTCCACAATCGTCAGGCTTATGATCCGCAATACCAGGATTTACAGATGGATCTTGCTGAAAGAGCCGCTGACCCAATGGCCGCACTTGCCGAACGGGAGGCAATGAGGGCACAGGATTTTGGTCGGACAATGGCCGAGCGTGATGCAACTTCCAATATCGAGTTTCTTAATCAGTTTGGTGCTGACATCAATCAGGCAATGCGAGCATCCGATCCGCTGATGCAAGCCCGTGTGGAGCAGATGAACAAAGTTGCCGATGATGCATTTCAGGAGTCACAGATGCAGGATCTTTCGCCTGAGATGCGTAGGCGAGCAACTCAGTCTGCTAGAGAGGGATTAGTGGCAAGAGGTCGAGGCATGGATAATGCGGCGATTGCCGCAGAAGCGATGAGTCGGGAGGACTATCTCCGAGATATCGTAAATAATGCCCGTGGGCAGGTTCAGAGTCTAGGAACAACCGCAGGAAACTTTAACAGAGCAACAGGCATGGACCCGCTAATGATGACCCGTGGGGGCAGTGATTACACGCAACAGGGATTTGGTCAAAGATCTGCACTTTTTGGAATGCCACAGGAATCAGTGACTAGGATAAATCCCGATGCAGGTGTGAATATAGGGATGCAAGCATACGCGAATAAGGCTAATGCAATGGCTAATGCTTATGCGGCGGATCAAGCTAAAAAAGGATCATTGATCAGTGGTGCATTGGGTGCATTTGGTTCTTTGGGTGGCGGACTTTTAAGCAACGAAGCACTATTTAGCTAGGACAATCGATGGGTGATTATTACGGAAATTCAACAAGCAGAATGATGGCAGACGCAGTGCCCTTTCCGGGCTAAAGGAGAAAACAAAATGGCAATAGGAGATACAGTACAGGCGGGATTAATGAGGGTGGATACTACTCCACTCCTACAGGCTCAGATTCGAAGTTCCGAGCAAATGGGTAATGCGATTGCCGGACTTGGGCGTGATATAGGAAGTGGAATTGAGAAGTTTATGCAGAACAAAAAGGAGGGCGAGGCCGCAGATATGCAGATCGGTGCTCTCCTGCAAAATATGTCACCCGAAAGGCAAAAAGAGATTCAATCGGGTGAAGGTGAACTGGGTAAATCGCTGTCCAAGTTTTTGAGTGGTGAACTTGGTATCTCAAAAAAGAAGGCATTGCTTGGGAGCCTAATTACAATAAACACTGCCGATCAGCTAAAGAGAGAAGAAGCTATGGCCGCTGAAAGATTTAAACAGCAACAAGAAATAAATAATTTAAACAGGCAAATTGCTCAAGGAAAGATAGATGATCGATTGAGTGATAGGCAAGCGACCGATAGATTCATAACAAAACTCTATTCTCAAGTTCCTACTGGTAAATTAAATGAGGCTGGGCAAGATGATTTAGAAAGAGGTTTGGCATTCTTACCACCTGGTCCAAAGGCAAGAGAAGAGTCTAAAAATCGATTACTTCAAGACCCTCAATTTCAACAGACTGAGCCTGTTATAAGCATGACTGGCAATCCATTTCTTCAACAGTTTGCAAACGAATCTCCTGCTGTTAAAGAAAGAGCTTTGGCATTCATGCAGGCTGAACAAAAGAGGTTGGCAGACTTAGCACCCGATCCTACTGATCTTATTAAACTTAGAGAAGAGGCACGAAAAACTACAGAGTTCGATCAAGGCCAGGATGCTATAAGTTTTTCACCTGATCGAAATTTTCTTGATTTAGGAATAGATGCAAAAAATCAGCCAATTAGATTTGGAATTTCAGGCAAGTTCGGTGACGAGGCGGAAGTTATAAAGCTAAAAAGTGAAGCTATACCTCAATATCAAAACATGAATGCTGTAATGAATCAGCTAATAGAATTGGGTGAAAAAAGAAAAAATGAAGTTTATATGAGTAATGCTGACAAAACTTTAGCGGCATCACTATCAAGGCAACTTCAAGGCTTATTACGAGAAGATATCTTAGGACCAGGAACTGTTACTGATCCTGAAAGACAAATATTAGAACAGATTGTACAGAATCCAACTACATGGATGGACACCGCTGGTAAAACACAAGACAAAATAAATTCTCTTAAAGGAATACGAAAAAACGCATTTAATAAATTAAAAACTAGACTAACAGGGTTAGGATTGGATGTAGCTGAAGTCGGACAGAGCAAATCATCTGCACAAAATTTTGACCAGCAAACTTCATCTGGATTGGGTTTCACTGAAATCGATTTGGATCAACTATAATGCCTAAGTACAGAATTAAGTCCGACATCTTAGGGGTGGATTTTGGAATCCGCACGGATGAAGCATTAACTGAACGCGATTACTTTGATATTTTAAAAACCAAAGTCAGTCCGCAGAAAATGCTTGGTGTATACAGGCGGAACAAGGACGATGAAAAAGTTCAGTCTCTTGCGACCAAAGCATTGGATAATGATTTCTTTGACACTGGAGTAGGTTTTGCCACTGGTTTTGCTGAAGCCGGTAAATCTTTGGGCCGAGGTGTAAAAAACATGATGGTGACTAATATTGCTGGAACAAGCAGACTGCTTGATGCTTCCATGCAGTATGGCAAACCTGACGAATCTCAAAGATATGACGATTTAATCGAAGAGGGTATAAAGAAAGCGGGGCAACAATTAAAAGGATTATCTTATGCATCGAAAAGAACAGATAGAACGATAGAGGATGATCTATCACAGGCATTACAGTTTGCCGGACTTTCCCAAGAAGATGAGAATTTAAAGAAGCGTGTAATCGCAGAAGCTAGAAGACAGGATTATGCACAAACAGATGCAACTCAGGCTCAAGCAGGAGTAGATGCATTAGGCATGACTACAATGCTTGGGGCTAAACTAAAGCAGGCTTTAGGGGAGGCTAAAGACATTGTAACAGGTGACACATCTTTTGGAGGAGATTCCAAAGAGCGTAAACTTAGAGAGTTGGATTACCTGGTAGATCAGGACAAGATAACTCGAACAATGGAACGAGGTGCTGAACTCGGACTTGCTCTAACCGGCCAGGAGGAATCTTTGAGAGATGTAAGAAGCGGTTTGGTCGAACCTGACAGAGATGTTGCTTTGGTGGGCTCCATACCATTAGACCCTACTTTAGCTCCATCCATGTTGGCATCAGGAGGTATGACATTTGGGCGAAACCTTATAGCTCGAGGTGCTATTAATAAATTTGGAAAGCAGGCGGCAGAAGAGTCTGCACTAAGGGCTACCATTGCACAAATTTCAGATGTAGCAAATCCAACAGCCACACAGAAAGCACTACTAAAAACTGCTGAGAAAAAACTTCAGGCAGTGAATGGTTCGGGCAAAAAGCTCGAGCAGTTAGTCGCTAAGTCTGAAGGTATCGCAAAAACTAAAGCGATTGACCTTATTCAAAAAGGGCAGGGTAATTCACCATTTACGGCTCGTATCTTACAGGCAATTGATAAAGCACCTGCTCCAAAGGCTCCATTCACAAATCGAATGACCGGCAAGATATTGGAGAAAGCAGGTATATCGGGAGAGTATTTAGGCCGTACTATTGAATTTCTACAAAGACTACCTGAAGAAACTTTGACCACTTTATTCATGCGAAGTGGTATGGACGAACAGGCCGCAATGTCGGCGGCTCGGGGGACGGCAAGAACATTGCAGGCAAGTGCGGCGGCTGGAGTTCTAACAGGTGGATTTAACGAATTTACTCCCGAACTTGAAAACCTTGGACTCGCTCTACTATTAGCACCAGGTGGATCTTCACTGCTCACTCGGTTTGGACATGATACCGCAATACTTGGTAAGCAGTTACAGTACGCACAATCATCATTACCCCTCTTTCAAAGAATCGCACAGCTTGATCCAGCCGACTCTTCACTCACCGCAGTAACTTTAGACCGAACATCTGCCCTTACACTACCTGGTACGATATCAGGATTGGCAGAAGGAGTGTTCGCAAAGTCTCGTCAATTCGGTCCATCGCCAGCACTTAAAGTACCGGCTACAGCATTAACTCGTACAGGACTTGGAAACACTCTTACAGGTGCTGTGAATACCGCCAAGACTGCAATAGGTGCAACAGCTATACCTGGAGCAATCGGATATGCTATAGACGGCGAAGCGGGAGCCGGCGGGGCGATTGCATCATCTATACCATTTATCGCCGCAGGTTTAGGACTTGGAACACTTGCCCGATATGGGTCAAAGGCAGACATTCAGGCAAAGATGCTGGGGGATGAATCCTACTACAAGGACACATATTTAAACGATGCCGACAGGGTGATGTATGAAGGTTTAAAGAAACCTGTCCGCCAAGCATTAGCCACATCTGCAATACAGAATCCCGATGTAATTTATAAGTTTATCGACAAGCGGGGAAACAGTCACTGGACAGTTGAAAATGGCGAGTCTGTTGTGACCATCTACACAAAGTCTGCACCCCAGGAACAATTATCCGCAGTCCTTGGACATGAGATTGCTCACCATATCGATGCATTTGGGTTTATGCCACAAATCCTTGAGCAGTTAGTCGGCTCAGTTGAAAAAGGTAAACCTGGTATCTTTACGGAATACAAGAATGGTAAACCTGTTATCATTAAAGATGCAGAGGGTAGGGATGTATATGCAACCAACGAAGAATTTGCCAAGCATCGTGAGCGTTATCTCGACCTATTGGAAAAATCAGGCACTGATAAGAAACATCCCGACTATCAAGCATATGCCAATGATGATGCCCGTATAGCTCGGGAGGTATTTGCATCACATGGAGCCGCTTGGTATTTTGGCGGTGACTTTGTCACCCGTAACTATCAGGGAGCCGGTGCAAAGATGATGGGAGCAATACTTGAGCCATTATTCAGTTCACCGGGACTTCGTAAATTCTTTCATCGTATCGGACTTGCCACTCAGGAGAATACAGGACTTGTGGCCGATCCATTAAACCTCTTCCCAGGCTTGAAGGAAATACCTCAACTGACCCGAATGATTGAGAAGTATAACGATGATGTCAGAGGGTTCGGTCCACAGGCAAGGCGTGAGGGCAGGGGACGGGGCAACCTGGTGGACCCAGCATTTGCCGATGAAATTGCAACTGTTAACCTGACAGCAAAGGATCTCGAAAACACTGCAATCGTTGACAGGTTAAAAGCCGGTGGAGTTGTTAAGATAAAAGACGATGGAACGATTGAAACAGATGCAGAAGGCCGTCCAGTATTTCTTCCGACTCGGGAGGTTAATAAGAAAAATAAGCAACTATCAAACGATATACTTTCTATTATCCGCAAGAAAGAAGATGCCGGAGAAACCTTTGGCGAAGGTCATGTGGCACTCGAAAAAACAGCAGATGGTAGAGATCGGGCAACAGGCAGATTTCTTGACCCTTCTATTATTGACGAGCTTGCCCAAACAGGAAGATATAACCCGCATCAACTCGCCGCACTTAAACAAATCAGTCAGACATTAAGAAATGACACTGGCGATGTGTGGAACCTCTTTTACTACTCAGCATTAAAGTATAATAAGGCGGGTAGGAAAGTCTACGGGCAGATAAAAGGCGGGGATCGCAAAAGCCTCCCATTTGGCATCGAGATTACAAAAGATGGAAATATTAATATCCAAACCATCTCCCTTGAGGCATTCAGAAAAAATTTAGATTGGTTCGCAAAGAGCAAAGGATACGAGCAAAAAATGGCCGAAGCATTTCAGGGTATGAATGCATACGAGAATGTGCAGAACGCCATGAAACTGCTTCCCACCTATTTGCAGAACCATATGAAAGGTGTAAAAAATGGCAGTGGTGGAAGCGGGATTAATCCATTACAACGCGATCTCATCAACGCCTCGATTGGCAGAATTAATGCCGATCAGGTAAAAGCCAATCCCATATTGGAGGGGTTGGGGGATCGGCGGAGTCAACGCCAGCAAAGCATACGCTCCCGCCGCTTGGATCGTATCGGAAATGCTATTCGGGGAGAGTCAGGATTCCCTGCATTCAAAAGTGCAATCGAGCAGAATAAGGTTCCGATGTATACTCCCAAACCCGAAGCCGATGTGCAGATTACCGACAAACTCTTCATGCCAGCAGAGGATGTGATGACTGCGGTAAATGTAAGAAATGAACTAAATAACAAATTTGCCGACTTGATTGTATCAGGTCAAAAATCTATCGAAACTAGAAGATCTCGTTCGCTTGATAATTTGATTGGTAATCGTGTAAAGATTGTACGCACAACTGGTAAAGGCGATGAAGCAAGAGTAATCGGAGAAGTCACAGTCGGAGAACCTATTCAATATAGAACAAGAGCTGAGTTCGCTAAAGACTACGATAAACACTTAGTCGATGAGGATTCTGATTTTGCTTTCCAGGATGGAGGCAAATTTGGATACCCGATGATTAATCCCGAAAGGTATGATTCACCATATCCAATGCCTAAAAGAAAAGGTATCGTTTACACAAAAGAGGTAGGCGGTCCCGACAAACTCTTCATGCCAGCCTCCGAAGCGGGTGCGGGGAAGGGGAAGCAAGCCGAGGCCGGAATAGAAAGACGAAATTTTTTAAAATTAATCGGAATTACTCCTTTTGTTTTGTCAAAATTTAATGCACAATCAGCAAAAAATGTAGTCCCTAAGATGATCAACAAAAATCAAATAGTTATATCATCGCTTTCCGAAAAGAATTTGATGCAGAAAATGATTATTGATGAAATGGATTTATATAAAGAGGATAATTTGGTTGATAGCCCTAATTACGAAGACTTAGAGGGTTCATTGAATCAAATAAGCAAAGCAAATAGATTCCCTGCAAAAATCGAACTTAGTTCATCAGAAACTTCTTTGATAAAACCAATTATTGATGAATCAAGACCTAGTAAAAATGAGGTAATACAATCGCTATCATTGGGTGAAATAATAGAAAGAATTGAACAAATACTAAAAAATTCTAATCAGTTGTCTACTAAAGAGAAAAGTATACTTACCAAATTACCTACTCAAGAAATCTTGAACTTGATGAGTGATGAATCAAAAATAATTCAATTCACTGTCGATGACACTTTGAAATCATTTAAGTTTATTGATGGTGAACTTGTGCCTGTTCAAACTAAATAAGTGCAGGTGCCAAATCTGCCGAGCGATTTCGCTAATTAGGGTCTGATATTCCCGAATATCCGCAAGCAATCCCTTGCGTTAAATAGGTATTAATTTCTGCCAATTTCTGCCGTTTTATTCTTGTAATGGGAATAATTATGCCCAAAATTTACGCAAGCAGTAGCGAAAGGATATTATGAAAAAAGGTAAGAAAAGATGGGTTAACGACATGGCGTGTACATTGCACTATAATGGCATGACTCGTAAGTGTTTTGGATATTCAATTGATCATTTAAAGCAACGAGTCCCCGAAGCGATTCAACGCCAGTGGAAATTACGAGCTAATTTGAATACTGACTTCATGCATAAGTTAAACGATAATGAGTATAGAGGTTATACAATTGCACTTACTGGTGAACGAATTTCTTACATCATTATCGACCGAAAGAACAGGATCAAAGAGGCCGCCAGGCTTTTGGGTCAGATCGGTGGACAGGCTGGAACAGGTAAGAAAAAAGTCCGAGGCGATTCAAATTATTATCGAGTTTTACGGATGAAAGGTGTGGAGAAAAATAAAATAAAACAAAGTGAAAAAAACAAAAAATAGAGAAAAAGTTACCTTTTTTGCCACAAAATGAAAAAAATATTTGACCTATTAACAATTATTTCCCATCACTGGAATTGTTCAGCAAGTGATGGGCTGAATAAGTTCTTTCAAATTACAATTCTTAACAACAACCGGCGGGAGTTGTGCATATTTGTTACGCACAATATGCATTACCCTCATAATTCTACATTTCTGCACAGCAAGTAGTAACTAGATTTTTCCCGCCGGTGATTATTCACACAAACCGGCAATGGAAAAATTACTCGAACAATACCACCCAATACTCCTATCTAAGGAAGATGTCAAAGCGATCTTCCGTTTAGGCTCTGATCGTTCCCTCAGAGACCTGAAAAAAGAATACGGCCTTCGCAAGAGAGGTCGTTATTACTTAGCCAAGTATGTCCGCGAAGCGATCCAAGAAATGGAAAGCGAGCAAGCGGCATGAAGCTGACCATCGGAATCGATCCTGGTAAATCAGGTGGGTACGCAATCGCTTGGGGCGGAATGCACAGTATTAATCTGCATACGCTTGATGAGGACTTCGAATTTGTGGAGCATATTCAAGACCTTAAGGACCACCCCGATGTCACATCCATCGAAGCAGTGGTTGAATTGGTTCCGCCCTTTGCTGGCAAGATGATTCCATCAAGCACTAGCTTTAAACTCGGTAAGTCATGCGGATTTTTGGAAGGAGTTCTCCGCATGGCTGAAATTCCTTTTACCCTTGTCCGACCACAGGAGTGGCAGAAGGGGCTGAGTGGGCTGAGTGGGCTGACATCGAATAAGCGTAAGAAGGTTTTAATGAATCATGCAAAACAATTTTTTCCTACTACCAAGGGACTCACTCTCAAAACCGCCGATGCAGTATTAATCCTTCGGCATTTTTTACTAAACACCTAATGGGCCTCCACCCGTAAAAATGGAGATAGAAAAAATAATAACATGGCAATATTAACACAATCATCTAACGGAGACGGACCAATCACAGGTTGGGATCTTCCACTTTGCAGGCCAGGGCAATACTTGGCCGTATGTCTCGATGTCAAAGATAGCTTCGGCATACAGCGTCCTAAATATGAGAATCCCGCTGAAATAGAAACTCTTGATGTCTGCCGCTTTCTTTTTGGAACTCAGGACGGGCAGATGGTACAGACTGGCGAGATGAAAATCTCAGCCCATGAGAAATCAAAACTCACAGGCGTACTTACCTCATGGTTAGGTTCAGCACCTGGTGCAGGATTCGACACTGAATCTTTGAGAGGTAAGGGAGCAATGATTAACATCGTTGAGAAGACCTCACAAAAGGGCAGGACATATTCCGATATTACATCGGTAACGCCTGTGATGGCAGGAATGGAAGCACAGGTTCCACAGGCATCGAACTTTACAATACCAGGCGGATCTCCTGCACCGGCACCTGCTCAACCTGCTCCTGCTGTTGTACAGCAACCTGTTCAGCCTGCACCCGCTCAACCTGCCCCACAGGCGACTACCACTGTGACAGTTGACCAACCTCAGACAGTTCAGCCGGCACAAGGCCAAATGTTTTCACAACCTTCTCAGAGCGTTCCGTTCTGATCGTTCCATACACATAACACATGGGGAGTGGTCGGTTTTTTGTATTTTCTCCCGATCACTCCCCACTTAACCCCAAGACAACATGAACCCAATAATTTTATTAGCAATAGGATGGCTCGCCGTAGTCATCGATATGATTTTCACATGAAAGATTTAGACGAAATCTTTGAGGCAGTCGAAAAGGTGGGCTTTACCAAGGATGATATTCTTGGTCGAGACAGGAAACAACCATTGGCTACAGTCAGGCAGATTGCCGTTTATTTAGCCCGACCTGGACGAACATATGTCGAGCTAGGAAAGATATTTGACCGGCATCATGCGTGTATGGTTTTCAGCTTCTGTTCGATCAGGGATCGTATCGGCTATGGCGACCATCATGTGGCTGATTACATGAAAAAAATGGAGGTGGCTACATGATCTACATCAAGCGAACCATCCACCTGGTATACTTTTTATACCGATGCGGGAAGGAGGTTATCCGTGGCTATTTTAACACAAAAGCCTAAGCGAGGAAGTGGTGGCCATTGGTACACCCGAGAAGGAAAAGCCATGCATACAGTGCCCTTGGCAAAGGGTGACGGGGAACGAAATACCACTCTGCGAGATGCCAAAAAGTTAGGTTTATATCCATCGGTGACAACCCTGCTCGGAATGTTTGCCAAGCCAGGGCTTGATCGCTGGAAGCAGGATCAGCTTCTTCGGATAGCATATGATAATCCTCCACAAGACGGGGAAAGTTACGAACGATATGCAGACCGATGCTTAGTTGAGCATGAGAAACCTGTGGAAGAGGCGGCAGACTTTGGGACGAAAGTTCATGATGCGATTGAGGCTTATTTCACAGGTCAGCACATACCTGACGAACTGTTAGAGTATATACAACCTGCCTTGGATTGGAAACAGGAGCATAGCCTCAACTTCATCGAATTTGAAAAGATGCTAGTCAATCCCAATCATGGTTTTGCCGGCACAGTCGATATAGTCGGGCAAGGAGTTGAGGGTTCCAAATTTATATTGGATTGGAAGACTCGCAAAACAAAGCCCAAGGTCAAGGTAACCAGCTACGACTTTCAGATTCATCAGATAGCGGCCTATGCCGCAACCTATTGGGGCGAGGAGGCGGTGTTGGGGCATAGCGTTCATGGAGCCAACTGCTACATCAGTTCGACTGAACCTGGTCGCTTTGAGGTGATTAAATATTCCCCCGAAGACCTAGCCAAGGCATGGGTCGATTTCACCTTACTCTGTCAGCTATGGAGATCTCTCAAAAACTACGATCCAAGGAATCATGGGTCCTGACAACTGGGGTGAAAGTCCAAGGAGGAGAAGCATCTACGATGGTATGTTTCCATCGACTGAGGAGATGCAAAAGGCATGGAACTACTTTTGGTCAAACAATCGGCTCAGTATCGATGAGAACGGGAGAAAGTACAGGACAAACGAACCAAGGGTGATGCCCCTGCCTCGAGAGTTTGAATTTAAGAGGAAGGATAAGAGAGATGGGTAAGTTCATTAGTTTATTCGCTGGGGTTGGTGGATTCGATCTTGGAATGGAACAGGCGGGGCATGAATGCGTTGCCCAAGTGGAATGGGATAAGAATGCGGCGGGTGTATTAAAGCACAGATGGCCGAATGTTCCCCTGTTCTGCGATGTATCAAAAGTATCGGCGGATGATCTGCCCGATGCAGATTTTATAACATACGGATTTCCATGCCAGGACTTGAGCGTGGCCGGTAAAAGAGAGGGATTAGATGGGAAACGATCAGGATTATTCTATGAAGCAACTAGACTTATTCGGGAACTGCGATCCCGAGGATGCGGGCTACGCTTTGCGGTGGCAGAAAATGTCGGTGGATTGTTCTCCGCAGATGATGGTGTCGCACTTGCAAGGTGCATCCGAGAGCTACTCGACAGCGGGGCTTGTGAAACAGGATGGCGCTTGGTCGACAGCCAGTATTTCGGTGTGGCCCAAAGACGGAAGCGCGTGTTCATTGTCTCAGATTTTGGAGGCGAATCCGTTGACGAAATACTCGCTATCACCGAAAGCCTGCCAGGGCATCCTCCGCCGAGCCGAGAAGCGGGGAAAGGAACTGCCGGAGATGCTACAGAAAGCGTTGGAGAGGGTGGCAAGTGCGACTGCGATCCAAACGGAACAGCAGGAACGCTCCTTGCAAGAGACTACAAAGGATTAGGAAACCAAGACTTAGAGACGGGTAGAGGTTTAGCATTACAAGCCCAACCAGTAGATTGGCAAAAAGTATCATTTGCATCAGATTGTTTAGGAGGTGACGGCGATGAACTCGGATACGAGTGTAGTATTTGCACACAAGACTATACTGAATGCGGATGCCCTGGGCCAACTCAAGACGGCTATGAATACAAAGAGTTTAATGGTGAATTGTACGCAAGGGTAGGCGAGCAAAAAGCCATAC